>Ga0209580_10000014_pt1 | contig 283630 bp, 219 predicted proteins | sample Coa_R1_5_FD_187153 | JGI IMG/M metagenome (GOLD analysis project Ga0209580, IMG submission 187153) | Surface soil microbial communities from Centralia Pennsylvania, which are recovering from an underground coalmine fire - Coalmine... | ecosystem: Environmental > Terrestrial > Soil >...
GCTCGACCATGCGGATCACGCTTTTCACCAATTCCAGATCGCAATTGTGGTCGCGCGCGATCTGCTCGGCCGAATGCGCCGCCTCGACATAGTCTTCCAGAATAGCATCGAGCACCTCGTAAGGTGGCAGGCTGTCGCTATCCATTTGGCCCGGGCGAAGCTCGGCGGAGGGCGGTTTTTCCAGCGTGGCTTGCGGGATCACCGAACGACGCGAATTCACGTAGCGGCTGAGGCGGTAAACGAGAGTTTTCGGCACATCGTTGATCACGGCCAAGCCACCCGCCATATCGCCGTAAAGCGTGCAGTAGCCGACGCCGAGCTCGCTTTTGTTTCCTGTGCTCAGCACCAGCGCGCCAAATTTGTTGGAAAGCGCCATGAGGAGCGACCCCCGAATCCGCGATTGGATGTTTTCTTCGGTCACATCCTCTGGATATTTTTTGAATACACCACTCAGACTTTTCTTGAAACCTTCGAAAATTTCCGAGATGCAGAGGATTTCAAATCGAATACCTAGATTCGTGGCCAGCGTGCGGGCATCGTTGATCGAGCCTTCAGAAGAATACGGGCCCGGCATCCCGACGCCGATTACGTTGTCTGCGCCAATCGCATCCACGGCGACGGCTGCGGTCAGCGCGGAGTCGATGCCGCCGCTCAATCCGATAATCGCCTGGCGAAAACCGCATTTGCGGATATAATCGCGCGTGCCCAATACCAAAGCCGCATAAATACTGGCTTCTTCGCCTTCGAGCTGAGGGTGGAGGTCACCGGTGAGAGCGTCGGAATCGAAGAACACCAGGTCTTCCTCGAATGACTTGCCCTGCGCGATCACGTTTCCTTCGCGATCGAACACCAGGCTCGATCCGTCGAACACCAGGCTGTCATTTCCGCCGACCTGGTTCACAAAGGCGACCGGGACTTTATCGTTGCGCGCGATCGTAGCCAGCATCTCGCGGCGAAACTCGCGCTTCCCGGCCCAAAACGGCGAAGCGGAAATATTCAGGACGAAATTTCCACCGGCTTGGATCAGCGCTTCGACCGGATCAACGCTGTAAAGCCGGCGAGGCCAGAAATGCTTGTCGTTCCAGGCGTCCTCGCAAATGGTGAGCGCCATGTGCTTTCCGCAAAATGGAAACAGCAATTGGCTGCGCGCCGGAGCAAAATTCCGCATCTCGTCAAAGACGTCGTAGGTTGGCAGAAGCATCTTCGATTGCACAAACTTGATTTGACCGTCGACGAGCAGCGCCGCGGAGTTCATCACCGATTTGCCGGTTTCAGCCTGGGCGGGCGTGACCAGGCCACAGATCACGGCGATTCCGCGAGTCTCGGCCGCGATGTGCTCGGCAGCTTCCCGATTGTGGACGACGAACGAGGCCCGCTCCACAAGGTCGCGAGGAGGATAACCGCAAACCGAGAGCTCAGGAAAAAGGATCAGCCCAGCGCCGGTCGATTTTGCGCGCTGGCTGAATTCGATGATCTTCGCCGAATTACCGGCGAAGTCCCCCACTGTCGGATTGATCTGTCCGAGCGCAATCTTCACATATTCAGTTTAATTGTGAACGGATATTGCGGCCAAGTTCGCGATGAAGGACTGGCTTAACGCTGCCCGATCACTGCCGCTTCTGCAGGCCCGACTGCGAGCTCCGCGCAGAAACCGGGCGCAGCCGGAGATCCTGGGCTAATTTGTAGGTGAGTTCGGTTTCTGCAGGCAACGCCTTTTTTCTGCCGGTGTAAACCTGAGCGCCTGCGCCACCCGCACCGCCCAGGACCCCGCCAATAGCCGCTCCTTTACCGCCGCCCAGCAAAGCTCCCAGGACCGCGCCGACTGCCGCCCCGCCGCCGACATATTTTGCAGTTCTTTTGTTGGCGCCCAAACCGCCGGGAGCCGAACTGCCTTCGCTTTCGCTGGTGAGTAGATATCGCCTGCCGTGCAGAACGACTGAGCGCAGGTCGAGATTTACATCCTTCCCGTCTTCCGAGGGAACGGCTACCAGGCTTGCGCGCGCGTGCCGCGGGATCAGGACCGCGCCGCCTTTGTCAGTGACATCGTTACTCACTGTGGCTGCGTACTTGGTGTTGGCGGGCGGTTTGGCTGGAATGGCAACGTCGGTCCGCACTTTGATTTCAGTGCCTGCCGGAAGAACATGCGTGGTCTGCGCAAAAGCAAACGAGGCGACCAGTGTGGCGAGCAGAGCCGGAATGGATTTTGAGAGTTTCACAGAACATCTCCGGGCAATGAGGATGCGCGTGAAAGCGACACCGTTGTCCGGTTCATCAGCTGTGCCGCCAGGGTGAATACGTTTCCTGGTGAGTAGAAGGAAGTCTCAGCCTGCAATACAGTGCTGCTGCGTTTGGTTCTACAACCGTTGTCCGGCGCAGTTCATCTCACCTAACCGTCGCACTGCTGCTCTGCTGAGGTAGATTTCGTTGCGAATCGCGCTAATCGCCGCTCCGTTCATTGCCGTCCCGCCTGCGGATTACGGCGGCACCGAGCTGTTCGTCGCTCATCTAGCTGAAGGACTTAAAAAAAACGGGGTTGATGTCGTCGTATACGCGAATGGGGAATCCACGGTTAGCACCGAACGGCGGTCCATCTACAATGAATCGCAATGGCCAATCAAAATGTCGGAGCAGACCTGGGTAAAGCACCTGAACCACGAAGCCTGGGCGATTCAGGATGCGGCGAGGGATTGCGATGTTATTCACTTGCAATCGGCGCAGGCGTTGGCCTTCTCACGTTTCGTTAAGCGGCCGATGGTTTTGACCTTGCATGGGCCGCACGAGCCGAAGCTTAGCGAATACTACGCACATTATCCCGACGTTTATTACGTGTGCATCAGCGATGCGCAGAAAAAGACCGAAGCAATGCCGCGCATGCGCACGATTCATCACGGAATCGACATCAACCTCTACCGTTTCGTGGAGCAGAAGCAGCAGTATTTGAGTTTCATTGGCCGCATCGCACCGCTCAAGGGCACGCACCTCGCCATTGATGTAGCGAAGCGAACGGGAATTCCGCTGAAAATAGCCGGAGACATTCAGCCAGTAAATCGCGAGTATTTCGAGAAAAAAATCAGGCCGGAAATCGATGGACAGCTTGTGGAATACATTGGGTTGGCAGACCTCCACGCAAAAAACGAATTGCTGGGAAATTCCATGGCGATGCTGTTCCCGATCCAATGGAACGAGCCATTCGGATTGGTGATGGTGGAGGCAATGGCCTGCGGCACTCCGGTCTTGGCGATGCCGGGAGGCTCCGTGCCGGAAGTGGTGCGCGACGGAGTCTCCGGATATATCTGCCGTTCGGTTCGGGGCATGGCTAAGCGGGTTCGCGATCTGAGAATCGAACCGGCATCGGTGCGCCGGTACGTGGAAGAGAATTTTTCCGAAGAGCGGATGGTGAGAAAGTACGTCGACTTATACGAGGAAATCGTCCGCGAGCGAAAAACAGAACAAGCAGCATGACTACGGCCCGGGTGAATTTGGCGCCTGGGGTGGCGGGACTGGAAAAGGGGCGGATGGCCCACCGCTGCCGTTTCTGGGGGCGTCTTCTCCGGGGCGGCGTAGGGTTGGCGCTTTCGTGGGTTTATCCTCTTTTTGCGCTGCGCTGGCCACGGTTGGCCCGCCCAGATCCACTTCTTTCGCGGTGCGCACTTCCTTCTGCCCGCCAACTTTCATGATCTCGACGCGGACGACTTCGTCCCCCACCACCCGGATGAAATTCACATCCTGCGGCGGTTCGCCGTAAATCCAATCTTCGTACTCAGTGCCCTGATCGTCTTTCTCGCGGATTTTTTTCTCGGGATGTCCCTTCGCGTAAATCACCATCTCGCGGTTCATGCCGACAAGCACGCGATGATTCTGAATTGCCTCCTTGACCTTCGGCGGAACAGTTTCGAGATACGCTTCGAGCGGGGACTTGGAATCGAAATCGAAAACCGGCCATAGCATCTGTTTGACTTGTTCGACCGTGAGATCGGGAACGTGGTGGTCAAAAACGAGATCGACGTAGGAGCCGTGCGGATTATTTATAGGATCATTCTGGCCCCCAGGCGTGCCGCCCGCTCCGTTCACGCCCACTTCAATGTGCTGATACCACTTGGTTTTCTTGACCGGACCGCCGTTGATCTCGAAGTGCATGCGGTCGCCTTTGATGTCGAACTTTGTGACCAGGGCGAGATCGCCGGGCTTTACTGAAGGACCCCAGATAGCAAGGATTTCCTGCAGCTTTTGTCCGTTGGGGGATACTTGGCCGTCTTTGATGGTCAAGCCGACCTTGCCCATCGGGAACTGAGTGCGAATGTAAACGCGGTCAGCGTTGAAAGTGCGGATCAGCTCCATCCGGTGCTGTTCACTGAGTGGTATTCCGGTCTTGTTGTCAGCCGCGCAGGTGGCCACGCCCACAAAAACAACTGCAAGCAGTGCGACAACCCGGCGCGGACTCATACAACCACCCCTGCTGATTATAGTACTTAGATGGCAGCGAAGCGGCACCTAGCTGTCCGCCTAAAAACGCCAGCAAAGCCAAAAGCACGCCGTTCAGGCGTGCTTCTTGGAGGCTAGCCAGTTGCCAATGCCTACCAGGCTGAGAACGTGAACTTATCGAGATAAACCGGGTAGGGCGTTCGGTTAATGTCGCTATCCATTTGGTAGTTGACGGTCACGCCGTACCAACTGGTCGAAGTCGGCCAATCATAACGATTCAAAGTTGCGGTATAGCCGTTTAGCGTGATGGATTTAAATAAGAGGTGCCCATCCGATGTCCGCTGCACCTGGATTGTCAGGTGGTTCCAGGCGTTGCTTTTAGGATTGCAAGGGATACCGCTGGCGACCCAGTGGCCTCCTCCGTTGCTCCATGTGTCCCATTCGTGGCCGCCGTCGATACGGCACTCGTGGCCCCAGATATAGGATTTGCCGCCAACAAATTGGTTAATGTCGAATTCCAGCGCCTGCGAGTTGCTGGTGTTGCCGATCCAGAAGTAAACGTCGTAGGTGAAATTGTGGAGCGAAGGAACCAGGGTCTTGCTGAAATCAGGTAAACCTTGCGATGAAAAGTCGCCGATCAGGTGATTGTTCCAAAGAATGTCCGCCCACTCGCTGGAGCCGCCGTTGTAGCTAGCCTTAGTTGAGATGCCGTCCATCGAGGGTGAACTGACGCCCTGCCACCACGACCACTTAGCCTGAGATCCCGTTGGGCTGCAGCCAGAACAGATCCCGAAACTTGGGGCTAGCAGGGCATATCCGGTCCAGCCACCGCTGTGTTGCAGGTTGGAGAAGGTTTTGCCGCCGGAACTCGAGCTGAGTTTAGTGCCGGAGGGATCAACCGTCACTTTCAGCTGCACTTTCGAGGACCCGCCGCAGTTGTCCCATTCCTGGACCACGGGATACTGCGTGCCAGAATTCATTCCGATGCTCGTGTTCAGGCTTGCTCCATTAACTTTATATGCCAGGACAAACGGGGCGGTGTAGATTCCCATAGCGGCTACACCCTTCGAACATGAAGAACTGGCGCTGGCTGCGAAATGAACTGGGGAAGTGACGGTGGCGCCATTTCCCGGGCTGGATACGTTCACACCTGCCATCGCTGGCAGGGCGAACACACAAAGACATACGATTGGATAGAGCTTCCCAACTTTCATTCCCAACGTCTCCAACAAGAATTTTTCTCAGAGCCGGTCTGATCAGCCCTGAGTTCTACGGGATTCTAGGTAGGCATCTACTTAGGCTCAAGTAAAACCTGAGGTAAGTAGAGTCGGAAGTACATGTTCCGGGTAGGGGGAAGTACTTAGAAAATTTTAGAGGCGAAGAGAGCAGCATTACGAGAGGTTCTTTTGGCTCATAGCTTACTGCTAAGCGCTAAATGCTTACTACCGGCGAAATGCGTAGGCCGTCACGCGAGACCTGCAGGGGAAGAACGCGGGCACCGGCGTCGCCGATGGCCGGCGCCACCCGGCCGGCTGCGCCTTTCTCGACCAGGAAAATGACACAGCCGCCGCCGCCCGCGCCGCACACTTTCGCGGCCAGTCCTCCACATTTATTCGCGATCGAAATCAGCTTGTCGATCAGGGGAGTGGAGATGCCGGGAGCATTGCTTCGACGCAACTTCCATTCTTCACGCAGCAGGCGCGCTACGTTGTCCCAGTCACCGAGAACCAGCGCCTGGTGCATGGCGCGGGCGATAGAGGCAATCTGGTGAAAATTCCTGTGGACGCGCTTGTCGCCGTCGATATGCGACTTGAATACCTCCCAGTTATTGATTCCCGATTTCCGCGGCGCGCCCGTGTAGGCGAGTACAAAGCGAGACTCAATTTCTTCAGGCGCGATCAGGATTGCCTCACGATGAATTCCGTCGGCATCAAGTCGAATCGCGCTCACCCCTCCATAAAGCGCCGGATAATAATCCTGACAGCCGGTCGGAACCGCGATGATCTGAGCTTCCACGTTCTGTGCAATCACCCGCATTTGTTCCAGCGTGAGGTTGCGGTCGGTGAAGCGCGCCAGAGCGGCGGTGGTTGCGATCATCAGCGCTGACGAACCAGAGATTCCGGCTCCGGCGGGCGATTCGGAATCGGTCTCGATCAATGCTCCTTCTTTCGGCGCAAAAAACTGCAGCAACCGCCCCGCTATGGGCAATCGGAATTTCTTGCTGGCTCGAACCTCGTCGAAGCTTTCGAATTGTTCTTCTTTTTTCGTATCCAGAGAGCGGACATGAATGCTCCTGCCCTTCAGCGGCGTGATGCGGCAAGTGGTGAGAATGTTGACAGCAAAATTCAGGGTCATGGCTCCGGGGTGAAACAGGTACAAAGGCCAGAGATCAATTGTGCCGCCAGCAAGGTCGGCGCGGCAGGGCGCTTGCGCGACGATTATCGGCCCAGAGGGCGAGAGACTGTATTTGGACATAAAAGTTGCCGGAATTATATGACACCGCACAACCGGGGCCGTTCTCAACCCCGCAAACTGCATCAAATCTCAATTCAGGAAGGTGGATGTGGAGAAAAACAAACCCAAGGTCCTCTTTCTTGATGACGAAGAAAATATCCGGCTCATGCTGGGCATGTACCTGCAAGAGCAGGGCTTCGCGGTCACCACGGCCGGGACTGTTCCCGAAGCGCTGAAGCTGATCATGCAGGAAAATTTCGATGTACTGGTTGCCGACCTGAATGTGGGTTCACCCGGTGATGGGTTTACCGTAGTCAGCGCCATGCGCCGGACGCAGCCGAATGTAGTGACTTTTATTCTCACCGGCTATCCCGCATTCGAAACAGCTCTGGAGGCCATACGGTTACAGGTCGACGACTACATAACCAAGCCCACCGATACGGACGCGCTGGTAGAAAAGATCCGGCAGAAACTTGCCGAACCTAAACCGCAGCACCAGATCCAAACCAAACGGCTCAGTGAGATCATCGCGGAGAACATTGCAGAAATCACCTCCGACTGGCTGGAACTGACGAAGAAAGACCCGGAACTCGGCGCAATTCTCCTCAGCGATGGCGATCGCACCGATCATGTTCCGCGGGTCCTGCAGGTGATCTTGAAAGTCTCACGAGGCGAGTCGATCAGCGAAGCAGACAAAAACGCCGCGCAAGAACACGGCGCGGCCAGGCGAAAACAAGGCTTTACCGTGCCTCTGATGATCCGGGAATCGCGGCTACTGCATGACGCGATCTCGCGGTGCGTGCAAAGTAATCTGCTCGAGGTGCAGATCAGCTACCTGATTTCAGACCTGATTTCCATTCACCGGACAAAGCAGATTTTGCTGGAAGAGTCGGTGGGGGCATTCCTGAAAACTAGAAAATAGAAACTGTCATTACTAAGCGAAGCGAAAGAATTGATGCATCTCCTAAGTGCATACATCCTTCCGGCATAGAGGCCATCAGGATGACAAGTGATTTATGCCGGCAACTGCGCGACACACGCTACTCCGCCAAATTCAGAGCGCGTTTCAGGGTGCCACGTTCCGCCTGAATTTTCTGCTGCAGCAGCGTGATCGAGTAAATCAACTGCTCAGGGCGCGGGGGGCAGCCGGGAACGTAAATGTCGACCGGAATTACCTGATTCACGCTCTGCACCAGCGCGTAATTGTTGAAAACGCCACCCGACGTGGCGCAGGCGCCCATTGAGATCACCCACTTCGGCTCCGGCATCTGCTCCCAAAGCTGACGGATCACGGGAGCCATTTTGTTTGAGACGCGGCCTGCAATGATCATCAGGTCGGATTGACGTGGCGAAGGGCGAAAGACTTCAGCCCCAAAACGGGCAATATCGAAGCGCGATGCGCCCATCGACATCATTTCGATCGCGCAGCAAGCCAGGCCGAAAGTCATCGGCCAGATCGAGCTCTTGCGCATCCAGTTGACCACGTTGTCCACCGTGGTGAGGATCACACCTTCGGGCGTGGGATTTCCGTAGGTAAGCTCTTTCACCACGCGCTTGCCATTTTCGATTTCTACGTAGGGGCCAAAATCGAGCGCTTTTGCCATTGAGACTATTCTAAATCACGAGTTAGAGGCTGGCGACTGTTGTATGGAGGTTTCAAGCTCGCCACATGAGTGACCGAAACTTGAAACCTTCAAACTGAGACGTTGGGGTTCCACCTGCACCCTTACTTGCTCTGCGGCTCCCATTTCTTCAGGAAGGCCAGCAAATCTTGCGGCCCGAGTGCACGGGCGCGTTCCCACTCACCGGATTTTTGGCTGTACAGCAACGCACCTTTTGAATCGAGTACAGCGATGGCAGGCACCCCGTGGTCGAGCGGGACCTCGTACTGAGCTGCGATATCCAGGTTCTTGTTATTTTCTCCGATGTTCACATTCACCAGCTCGTAGTTCGGCTTCAGAACGGCGGCAACATCCGGCCGATGAAAAGCTTTGTCGAGCACGTGGCAGTCGTAGCACCAGTCTGCTCCGAAGACGAGCAGAACATTCTTGTGTTCGCGGCTGGCGCGGGCAACGGCGTTCTGAATATCCCCGCGGGCGTCATCGGAGGAATAGATTTTTTCGTTGAGCTCGGTTGGTTGCGCCAGCTTGGCGAGATCGCGTTTCTCGCGGACAATGCGCCAAGCGCCACCCTGGTTCTGCCAGGTCTGGCCGTCGACAACGTTGGTGATTCGCCCGCTGGGGCCAGTGACTTTCACTTGCACGGTGAATGCCAAGAGATCCTGACGAAGCGCACCCGCTTCAACCACGCGCAGACTTACCGTCCTCGCGTTTAAGCCGGTCCAGTACGCGACGCCGGCATCGGCATCGACCTTGCCGGAGGTCGTGTTAACTTGCGCGGGAGGAAAAACGCTGTAAAGAGATTTCAGACCCACCGCGTCGTGGCTGGTAACTGCCGATTTCCACTGCTCCAACGGGGGGAACTGAACCGGCTGCTGCCCCACGCCGAGTGACGCCAAAAAGAGAATCGTTGTGACCGAGAATCGAAGACGCATTCCTCGAAGTATAAACGGCAGATCCCCACGGCGTTTTCGAGCGGGTTTGAAATTTGCCGTGGACGCCTCTGAAGTAATACATTGCCGCTTTGCCGCTTGAAGCTTTTACCACGAACGACACGAAGTTACGCGAAGGGAAAGCAAACCACAAGGGAACACAGACACGAGGGAACACAGACATTACAGAGGGCATATGCGGACAAGCGCCAGGTATTTGCTGTTCACGAGCACAGCTGTTCTTGTAATTCTTTGCCGTGGAGTCGCGCAGAACGCTGTGAATCCAGACTCAGCGACTTTCGATTCCGATGGCACCGCCCACATCGCGCGAGTGGTCCCGATGCCCACGACCGTGAGTCCTGAAGCGCAGCAGTGGCTGAAGGAGATCGAGCATGAAGCGGCTGAGTCTCAAAGCCTGGCAGAGCGTCGCAAAGGCACCGACGAATGGCGCAAGCGCGATTCTGACGAAGCTCGCAAGCGGTTTCCGGTGAGAGTCACCGGGACGACGACGGCGGGCGTGCGCACCGACATCGTCATGCCGCTGGCACTGCCAAAGCAAAATGAGGATCGCGTGCTGATCAACCTGCACGGCGGCGGATTCGTGTCTGATTCAGGATCGTTGATCGAAGGAATTCCGATCGCGAATCTGGCAAAGATCAACGTGGTTTCCGTTTACTACCGGCTCGCGCCGGAAAATCCGTTTCCCGCGGCGGTCGACGACGTAGTCGCGGTTTACAAAGAACTGCTCAAAACTTACAAGCCGAAGAAGATCGGAATCTTCGGCACGTCAGCAGGAGCGATTTTGACCGCGGAAGTGACCAGCCGCCTGAAGCAGCTGAACCTGCCGCTGCCGGGTGCGCTGGGCATGTTCTCGACGTTAGCCGATTTCAGCCGGCCATCAGATTCACAGCAGCTTTTCGCGTTAAACGGATTTTCTGGAAGCATTGAGCCTCAACCTAGGGATCAGCCGCACGACCTCGATTATGTTGGCAAGACGGATCCTAAAGATCCGGTCCTGTCCCCGCAGTTCGCCGACCTGCGCGGATGGCCTTCATCTCTGCTGGTGACCAGCACGCGCGATCTGCTGCTGAGCAATACGTCAATGTTTCATCTGAGATTGTTGCGCGCGGGTGTGGATTCTCAGCTTTTAGTTTTTGAAGCGCTGCCGCATGCGTTCTGGTATCACTTCCAATTGCCGGAGACGCAAGAGGCGCTGGAGATGATGGCAAAGTTCTTTGATGAGAAGCTGGGGCGTTAGAGCGTGCTCGCCTCCGCGCTCGAGGCCGTGAAGGTGAACATTGTCTGATCGCGCCTTAATGAGCGGGCGCTCCTGCGTCCTCCGGCGGAATCAACGCATAGCTGACGAATGCCAGCGATTTGCTATCCGGCGCCCACGAGGGAACGTTGATCGTCCCCTGGCCGCCGAACAATTTCGCCAGCACGGTAATTTTCTTGTCCGTCATTTTGTCGCCCCCGAGCGACATCAGGCGCAGCATCACGTCTTTGTTTCCCGGATGGCCAGTCACATCTCGTTCATACGTTAAAAAAACCATAAAGTTCCCATCCGGTGAAATGTGCGGAAACCAGTTGTTGTAGTCGTCGGAGAAGACCTGCTCCTGACCGCTGCCGTCGGCCTTCATGCGCCAGATCTGCATGTGGCCAGTGCGCTCGGAATTGAAATAAATGTACCGGCCGTCGGGCGAGTATTCGGGGCCATCGTCGAGGCCTTTGGCCGTGGTCAGGCGAGTTTCTTCGCCGCCGGCTACGGGAATTGTGTAGATGTCGAAATCTCCGTTGCGCTGGCCGACGAAGGCGAGCGTCTTTCCATCCGGCGACCAGCCATGCCAATAAGATGGAGCTTTCTTCGTGAGACGCCGCGGCGTTCCGCCCGTAATCGGGAGAACGTAAACGAGCGAGTCGTGTGTCTCCTCCCCTGATTCGGATTTGGTCGGCTGCGAGTTGTCGCTGATTGCGAGCATGCTGGCGTCGGGCGAAATGCCATGGTCGTTGTTCACGCGATCGGCAGTGCCGGTGTCGAGGACTTCGGGGGTGCCGCCTTTTACAGCTAATTTCTCGATGTGACCGTTACGGTTGAAGAGGAAATATGATCCGTCGCGCGCCCAATTGGGCGCTTCGAAGTGGCTTCGATCAGAGTAAATGACGCGGCGGATGGTCGTGTCGATCGCCACCGTTTCCAGGGTGCTGTAAAGCACGGGTTCAGCGGCAGACGCCGACAGATTCTTGATCTCGACGTTCGAGAAGTTCGCTTCTTCGACAACATCTTTATCATGCGAGCACACGCCGATGCCAACGTAGAAGTCGCCAGTAAGTGCGATGGGGATGGATTCGCCGTCGTAGGTTGCATTCAAACCCATCGCGCCAATGGAAAGTGATACGTAGGCGCCTCTTCGGGTCAGTTTCAGACGTGCACCCGTGTAGTCCACCGGATACTTGTTAGGTCCGCTTACGAACTCTAGCTGACCGTGATTGTTTACTCTCGATTCCACCTCACTTGTCGTCGCGCCCTTTTGATCTCGATACTGCAGCGACGTCAATCCGCTCGCATGCAGCGCAACGTCCGCGTAAACCGAGTCAGCATCCAGCGACTGGCGAAACATCAGCACCGCCTTCTTGTGCTCGTTGCCGGTGAGATTTGCGAATTGCACGTCGGCGGTAATCTCCACGTCACCGGACATCTTCTTCCAGGCGAACTGAAAGGCATCGGCGCTGGCCCACAGGTTTTCCCCGTTGCCCCGGACCGTGTAGGTGTTTTTCGCCGAATCAAAAGTCGTCGAGCCGGGATGAAGAACGGCGCCAACATCGGAATGGTTCTCGAAAATTCCGACGGAATTCTGTGCACTCGCACATGCTGAGATCAGGGAAATGATGATTGTCGCGATAGCTCCAACGCGGCTCATTTTGTCCTCTTTGGTCTGCCTCTGTGTTGCCCCATGCCCTCCGTGGTTAAAGGTTCGAAGACCTTAACCACAGAGGGCACAGAGTCGCACTGAGGAAGTTAGAAGCGGAGGGGAATGTTGTCAATTCGAAACAGCGCGCTTCTCTCGCGAATCCTGATCTGGTACAAATGTGCGCTGACGAGGAAACATCATGAAAAGAGTCTTCGTATTTTGTGTGTTCATCATCTTCGTGGCTGCCAATGCCGCCTCTGCGCAGGAATCCACGGTCTCCAAAGGCCTGGCCCTAACCCCGCCTATGGGATGGAACACCTGGAACAAGTTTGCCTGCAATGTCAGCGACGAACTGGTGCGCGGGATGGCGGATGCGATGGTGAAATCCGGCATGAAGGACGCCGGCTATCAATACGTCGTGATCGACGATTGCTGGCAGGTCTCACGCGACGAGCACGGAAATATTGTGGCTGACCCGCAGCGATTTCCGCAGGGAATCAAAGCGCTTGCCGATTACGTGCACTCGCTGGGATTGAAGTTTGGAATCTATTCCGATGCGGGAGAGAAAACCTGCGCCGGGCGGCCAGCTGGACTGGGGCACGAATATCAGGATGCGCTGACATATGCCTCCTGGGGCGTGGATTACCTGAAGTATGACTGGTGCAACACGCTTGACGGGCAGGATGCGAAGGCGTCGTACGCCAACATCCGGCGCGCACTGGACGCCAGCGGGCGGCCGATTGTGCTCAGCATCTGCGAATGGGGCAAGCATCAGCCGTGGTTCTGGGGCGCCGAAGTCGGCGGGAATTTGTGGCGCACGACCGACGATATCCAGGATCGATGGGGTGGCAAGCAGAAATGGCCAGATGGAGGCTGTTGTTCCAACGGAGTCATGTCAATTCTGGATGAGCAAGTGGAGTTGTATTCGTACGCTGGGCCCGGGCATTGGAATGATCCCGACATGCTCGAAGTTGGCAATGGCGGAATGACGACAACCGAGTATCGAGCGCATTTCAGCCTGTGGGCGATGCTGGCCGCGCCGCTGATCGCCGGAAATGATCTGCGAAATATGACGCCCGAAATACGCGAGATTCTGACCAACAAAGAAGTAATTGCCGTGGATCAAGACCCACTCGGACGCCAGGGACGGCGCGTTTGGAAAGATGGCGACCTGGAGGTTTGGGCCAAGCAGATGCAGGATGGGAGTCGCGCAGTGATATTGCTGAATCGCGGGGCGTCGGAGCAGCCGATTACGCTTTCTTGGGAGCAAATCGGCTATCCCGGGCATCTGAGCGCTGGTGTACGCGACTTATGGGCGCACAAGGACTTGGGAAAATTCAGCGGGAAATTCTCCGCTCCGGTAGTTTCGCACGGTGTTGTCGTAGTCAGGGTCACGCCGTAACAATTTCTGTCATTTCCAAAATGATGACCTGTCATTCCGACCGGAGTGGAGGAACCTGCTGTTCTGCGGACGAGCCCTGGAATCGGTCGTTTGATCCAGGTTTTACGCCCCAAACTCTTCAATTGCCTAGTTGATGACTCTTTGTCATAATCGTCTGGCTCTGGCGTAAGTCGCATGGGTGTGGGGTGTGGAGAGACAGGCGTCTGCGCCTGTCCTGGTCGAGCGATGGCTCGACGTTCAGTGGTTCGCGGACAGGAGTGTCCGCGCCACACAAATTAGCGCCACATCGTCCATACCAACTATGAAGTTCGTTGCCCGAATTTTTAATCCGACGAACAACCGGCGGCTGAACGAGCTGCTGGGATTCCTGCTGTGCGTCTCCGCGCTCCTCCTGTTCCTCGCACTGGCGTCCTATTCGCCGCTGGATCCTTCCTTCAACAGCGCCTCGGTGCTGACCGGCTCGCGCGTGGCGCGAAACTGGATTGGCATTGTCGGCGCGTACGGCTCGGATTTGCTGCTGCAATTTTTCGGAATCGGCGCGTTTTTGCTGCCGGTGTTCGCCCTTGGAATCGGGACCCGCTGGTTCCGCTCGCGCAAGGTGGTCTCGCCGATTGCCAAGCTGCTCGGGGGAATCTGGCTGCTGATGTTTGTTCCGGCGCTGCTGGCGCTCTCGCCCGGACATCTGCGCTGGCTGGGAGCGGTGCCGCTGGAAGGGCTTCTGGGCCGAATTCTGGGCGATGTGCTCGTGCATTACTTCAACCTTGCCGGCGCCTACATTGTTGCTACCAGCATGCTTGCTGTAGCGTTGTATTTCTGCACCGCCTTTTCGTTTTCGCAAGCGCGTGTATGGGCGGCGACGCGCTTTTCTTTTGCTTTCGCAGTGCGCGATCGCTGGAAAGATTGGCGTGAAGCTCGGGTACGAAGAAAACTGCAGCGGGAACTCGAAAAGCGCCGCGCAGCTCGGCCCACAATTCAGGCCCAGGTGTTCCCCGCTCGTGCTAGCTCCTCCGCGCATATTGAACAGCCGCGTCCTGAACCGCGAAAGACCGGGATTGAGAGATTTGCAGAGGAAGAGGAACCGGTTCGTGAGAGCAGCTCGGCCAGGAATGTCCAACCTGCGGAGATTCAAGCAACGCCGGCAGACGTCGAGATCGGCCAACGCGCGGATGGCGCGCCTAAAGCCAAAACCACCATGCCTCGGGTGGCTGGCGGTTACAAGTTGCCGCCGAGCAGCCTGCTTCATCGCGCCGACGAGCAGCAAGCGGTGAATGCGGATGAACTGAAGATTCTCGCTCAGGTGCTCACGGAAAAGTACGCCGAGTTCGACGTGCACGGGCAGATCACGCAGATCAATCCCGGCCCGGTGGTGACCACTTTTGAGTTCAAGCCGGAGGCGGGAATCAAGTACACCCGCATCACAGGTCTCACCGACGATCTCTGCCTGGCGCTGCGCGCCGAGAGCATTCTGATCGAGCGCATGGCAGGCAAAAGCACCGTCGGCATTCAGGTGCCGAACCGCGAGCGCGAGATTATCTGGCTTCGCGAGAACATCGAGTCAACGGAATTCATCGGCTCGAAATCGAAGCTGACGCTCGCGCTGGGTAAGGACATCAACGGACGAATTGTCACCGCCGACATGTCGGGCATGCCGCACCTTTTGATCGCGGGCTCGACCGGTTCCGGCAAGAGCGTGGCCATCAACGCCATGATCATGTCGATCCTGTATAAAGCGACGCCTGATCAGGTGCGATTGATACTCGTCGATCCCAAGCGGCTCGAGCTGGGCAACTACGAAGGCGTTCCGCACCTGTATACGCCGATCATCACCGAGCCGAAACTGGCGGCGAATGCCCTGCGCAACGCTGTTCGCGAAATGGAGCGGCGGCTGAAGCTGCTGGCCGACAAGGGCGTGCGCAATATCGATCAATACAATCGCCTGTTCGACGACGCGGAAACGCCGAGCCTGTTTGGCGACTCCGGCGAAGAGCGGCCGATTCCCTACATCGTCATCATCATCGATGAATTGGCCGATTTAATGATGCTCGATGGCGGAAACGTGGAAGAGTCCATCACGCGCCTGGCCCAAATGGCGCGTGCTGTAGGAATCCATCTGGTTCTGGCGACGCAGCGGCCATCGGTGGACGTCATCACCGGCCTGATCAAGGCGAACTTCCCTGCCCGCATTTCATTCAGAGTCGCAACCAAGGTCGATTCGCGCACGATTCTCGATGCCAACGGCGCCGAGGCTCTGCTCGGCCGCGGTGACATGCTGTACTTACCCTCAGGTTCGGCGCGCGTGCATCGGCTGCATGCTCCGTTTGTCACAGAAAAAGAAATCGCCGCCGTGGTGGAATTCTGGAAATCGCAAGGCGCCGCCGAGTATGAGCAGAAGTTCCTCGAAGCTCCCAAGGAAGAGCGCGACAATATCGCTGCCGGAGCTGACGGCGACTCCGACGGCGACGGCAACGATCCTTTGTTCGAAGATGCCGTGCGGTTAGTGCTGGAATTCGGCAAAGCCTCGACTTCGCTCCTGCAGCGCCGCCTGCGAATCGGTTATGGCCGCGCCGCTCACCTCATCGATCTTATGGAACGGGACGGAATCGTAGGCGCTGCCGACGGTCCCAAGCCTCGCGAAGTGCTCAAGCGTCCTGACTGGATTACAGAGGTTGAAGAATCAATGCGGTAACCAGTTACCGTAGTACATGAAAGCTAAGTGTCATTCGAAAAAACTGTAAGACTTTCCCTTTTCAACAGCTTTCGGCAGAGTAACTGCATTCAGCTACTTTCCTAGTAATTCTTTCAAGGTCGGGGGCAATTCCTACCGAGGGGAGTCGGCGGCTTCTATTGTTTTTTCAAGTACTTGCAAATGGCAAGAAGTGTGCTATGTTTTACGGCAGACGAAGTGGCGCGCAACGGGGCGCACTTGAGAATAACTTCGGCCAGAGGTTTTCTTGGGCGCCCCTTGCAATTTCTAATCGTCAGAATCTAAAACCCCAAGAGTTTACCCTGGCCGAAGTCGCCCTCCCCCGATCTAGGCCAGGATCAGTTTCTCCCCCACCGCCAGCCCAGCTTTCCGCAATAAGTTCACCACCGTCGGCTCTTTTAGCCGGGAGGCGTCGTACTCCACCCGCGCAATCTTCTCTTTTTCGTTCAGACTCACTTTGCGGATTCCGTAAACTTCGCGCACATTGTCAATCGCCCGCATGATGGCCTCGTTGGGGGGATTAGCGTAGCGGTAAGAAACTTCCATCGTGGTCATTGCTGGTCTAAGTTCCTCCAGAAGTAAGATACACCAGGGCCAGATTGGATCGGGAGGCCGATGGAATCCTGACCGTGGTTCGTGGAATCTATCAGAGAGCTAAGGGACTACGATCAGCCAGGTTTTCCCTACACTTGATGAACACTGACGCGAATGCGATTGCCGCCAAAGATCCCGTGTGTGGGATGACGGTGAACCCCGCCAGTGCCAAGGCCAGCGTCGAACATGAGGGAGTGGCCTACTATTTCTGCTGCACCGGATGCGCGCAGAAATTTAAAGCAGCGCCTGAGAAATACTTGCAGCCGAAAGCTTCCGGGTTGGTGACCCTGGGCGCGCCTGTGCACAAGCACTCCTTATCTATCGCCGGAACGCCGGCCGTAAGCGGCCCCGCGCCGGCTTATGTATGCCCGATGTGCCCAGAGGTACGGGAATCAAAACCGGGGCCGTGCCCTTCGTGCGGCATGGCTCTGGAGCCGGACATTCCGCTCGTCAAGGCCGAGTACACCTGCCCGATGCATCCCGAGATCGTCCAAGCTGAGCCGGGCAGTTGCCCGATCTGTGGCATGGCGCTTGAACCTCGAACGCTTTCGGCGGCGGAAGAGGAGAATCCCGAACTGCGCGATATGACGCGCCGGTTCTGGGTAAGTCTGGCGCTTACGGTCCCAATTCTGGCCGCCGCCATGGGCGGCATGCTGCCCGGTATGCCAGTGCAGCAGGCGTTGTCCGTCGGCTGGTTGGCGTGGCTTGAGTTGATTCTGGCAACACCGGTTGTGCTCTGGGGAGGATGGCCCTTCTTCGAACGCGGATGGGCATCGGTGGTGAACCGCTCCACCAACATGTTCACGCTGATCGCGATGGGGACAGGCGTCGCCTACGTGTACAGCCTGATCGCAACTCTAGCGCCGGGAATCTTTCCGCAATCGTTCCGCGACATGAGTGGCCGACCGGCGGTCTATTTCGAAGCCGCGGCAGCAATTGTCACTTTGGTCCTGCTCGGGCAAGTCCTGGAGCTGCGAGCGCGCAACCGCACGGGAGCGGCAATTCGCGCGCTGCTCGATCTTGCTCCGCGAACTGCGCGCATGGTCCGCGACGGCAACGAGATTGATATTCCATTGGAGCGAGTACATATTGGCGATCGCCTGCGCGTGCGTCCCGGAGAAAAGGTCCCCGTCGACGGCGTGGTACTTGAGGGACACAGCTCAATCGACGAATCGATGATCACCGGCGAATCCGTTCCGGTGGGGAAGAATGCCGGCGATCGTGTGATTGGGGCAACCGTGAATGCGTCGGGATCGTTCGTCATGCGCGCCGAGCATGTCGGCAGCGAAACGCTGCTGGCGCAAATTGTACAGATGGTCAGCCTGGCCCAGCGCAGCCGGGCCCCGATCCAGCGTCTTGCAGACAAAGTTGCGGGATGGTTCGTGCCGGCGGTGATTGCAATCGCCGCGTTGACGTTTGTAGCCTGGGCTCTGTGGGGGCCGGAACCGCGCTTTGCCCACGCGATCGTAAACGCGGTCGCCGTCCTGATCATTGCGTGCCCCTGCGCTTTGGGGCTGGCGACGCCCATGGCAATCATGGTCGGAACGGGTCGTGGCGCGCATGCGGGGGTGCTGATCAAGAACGCGGAAGCGCTGGAGACGCTGGAGAAGGTCGACACGCTGGTGATCGACAAAACCGGCACGCTGACTGAAGGCAAGCCGCAAGTGACTTCAATTTCGGCGGCTGGCCCTTTTTCGGAAACCGAGGTGCTGAGGCTGGCGGCAAGCTTGGAGCGCGGAAGCGAGCACCCGCTTGCCAGCGCAATCTTGGCAAAAGCGCATGAACAGGGAATCGCGCTGGCTGAGGTTCGCGACTTCGAAGCATTTTCGGGAAAAGGCATCGTTGGCGTTGTGGATACCCACCGGATCGCAATTGGAACCTGGCTGTTTATGCGTCAGCAAGGGATCCAAGAGAACGCGACGACGAACCCAACGAATGCGGGGACGACGGTCTACGTCGCCGCAGATAGTCAGCATGTGGGCTCGATTGCCTTGGCAGATCCCGTGAAGAGAGGCGCGCAGACTGCAATTCGCGATCTGCAACACGAACAACTTCGGGTCCTACTGCTTACCGGAGACAATCGTGCGGTTGCGGAAACGATTTCGCGCCAGCTGGGAATTCCGGAGTTCAAAGCTGAGGTTCTGCCAGGCGAGAAGTCAAAGATCGTAAAAGAGCTGCAACAGCAAGGCCGTGTGGTCGCCATGGCGGGGGATGGGATCAACGATGCACCGGCACTGGCGCAGGCAAATGTCGGCATCGCCATGGGAACGGGAACCGATGTGGCCATCGAGAGCGCCGGCATCACCCTGGTGAAAGGCGATCTCGCCGGAATTGTGCGCGCGCGCAAACTAAGCCGCGCAGTCATGAAAAATATTCGACAGAACCTGTTCTTTGCCTTCGTCTACAACTCCATCGGGGTGCCGATTGCCGCCGGCATTTTATATCCGTTTTTCGGACTATTACTAAGCCCCATTATCGGAGCTGCGGCCATGAGTTTCAGTTCAGTGTCCGTAATCACGAACTCTCTGCGGCTGCGTAGTGTGAAGCTTTAATCTTGAGGTTTTCCTCTGCAACCTTCGCGATCTTTGCGACCTCTGCGTTAACTTTTGTGTCGATGAGAAACGCCGAAATACGCGGATCGCGCAGGTTTTTACCAGTATTGAATCCGGGTATCCGCGTTGGATCCGCGGAGTTTCGCTGGCCTGTTCACTTTCGAGGCAGACTCCCGCCCGCATAGTTCCTCGATCCAGTTCTACAATTTTTCCCTAAAGATTCGCAGCAAAACATCCGATAACAATCATAGGAATGTACGTCGCCTGAACTCGATTGCAGACGCAGGAAGACATATGCCGTTGATGACGTGGGACCCTTCTTTCAGTGTGCAAGTCAGCCGCTGCGACAATCATCACCAGAAACTTTTTTCCTTGGTCAACACTTTGCACCAGGCTATGGCGCAGGGCAAAGAAGCGGAAGTACTGCAGCACGTTGTGCATGAATTGCTTGAATACGCCAAGTACCACTTCTCCGCCGAAGAGGCTTTGATGGAACAGGCCGGCTATATCGGCCTGGAGGTACATCGGATTCGCCACCAGGAATTTGTAAAGCAGGTCGAGCAATTTCAAAAGGATCTCGAAGTTAGCAAAACAGGAAAAGCCCACGAAGTCTTGGCTTTCATCAAACAGTGGCTGGCGACCCATATCAAGCACACCGATAAGCGGTACTCAGCGCATCTGAACGCGAAGGGTATTTCGTAGGCCCACTGGAACCTAGGGAAAGAACTATGGCGTGCGTACGCGCTTCGCAATTTCCGGACCGAGCCGGCGAAAATCCGCGACATCCCAGGTGTAGATAACATCGGCGCGGGCTTTGAGGGCGCAGCGTCCGAGCAGGGCGTCGTAGACTGCCCCGCCGACAACTCCTGTTTCACTACATTCCTTGATCACCGACCAATATTCAGAGACGTCCAGAGTCACGAAGGACAGTTGGCGATCGAGAGCGTCTAGAAAAATCATGGCTTCATCCGCCGTGGCGCGAGAACGGGCCGGCAACCGAGTCAGAACAGAAAAAACCTCGGCCAGTGTGTGCGCAGCGCAAGCAGAACTCTTTCGCGACGCGGTGAGAAAAACTTTTAGGCTCGCTTCGTGGTGTTCGTGGTCATCTATAAAGATCGGTGCCAGGACAGAGGTGTCGAAGAAATACCTCATCGCCGCTTGCCCATAAAGCGATCCTCCCGTTCCTGCCGAATCTTGCGAACCGTGTCTCTAACCAGGCTGGCTGGGATAGGAGTCCCGGTATGGAGTACCCAAATTCCATGTTTCTTGTACATGCGTGGTTTGACACGGGCGGGACGGAGAACAATGCGGTCTTCAGAAACTTCCAATTCGAGAGCGTCGCCGGGCGATAGCTGGAGTTCATCGCGGACGGGCTTAGGCAGCACGATGCGGCCGGCTTTGTCCATGTTCAGAGTGGCATTCATAATGGTATTATGCCATGCCATTTTACCATTTACAATGCCATGAAAGTCTAAGAAAACTGCCTAACAAGCAGATCGGAGGTCCTGAAATGCTGCCACCACATTTGCCGGCTTTGGCAGAGATCGTACTGCGCACAGCGGTGATCTATCTGGTCGTGCTTCTGGGAGTGCGCCTCAGCGGCAAGCGCGAGGTCGGACAGATGACGCCGTTCGACTTGACCCTGCTGCTGCTGATCAGCAACTCGGTGCAAAATGCCATGACCGGACCGGATACGTCGCTGATTGGCGGGGTTGCGGCTGCCTTGACGTTGCTGCTGATGAATTACTTGATCGCGGAGCTTTCGGGAACAAACCGCCGCTTTCGAAAAATCATTCAAGGCCAGCCAACATTGCTGGTGCATGACGGTAACGTGCTGACGGCGCACCTGGCAAAAGAACATGTCAGCATGGATGAGCTGGAGCGGGCGTTACGCGAGCACGGGATCGAGAGCTATCATCAGGTGGCTCTGGCCGTGCTGGAAGTGGACGGCTCCATAAGCTGCTTGAAGTATGACGAGCTCAGCCCCGCGGCGCACAATCATCTGGTGCGCAGGAAATATTTGCAGAAACACTGATGACCGCATTTGCTCAGGCAGGTTTTCTCTGCGGCCTTTGCGGCCCTTGCAGTTAAAGGTTCTAGCGAATCAAGAGATATCTATTTCTTCATTACGATCGGCATCTCGTCGTAAGGCAGGATGGTAACGGTCAGCGACTTACGCGCGGCAAATGCGTCCGCTTTCACCGGGAAACTGACTAGGATTGTGCCCGCAACCTTGCTTCGCGAGTTGATCCGAGTTTCGGGGGTCAGAAAATCCAGGGCCTGTTGTCTTAGCTCGGGGAATGTCTCGACATACCGTTGCGCATCGACTGCTGGTGCCGCGTCGTCGGTCTGCGTGCTTCCGCCGGCATCAGTGCTGGCCTGAATGGTCTTGATCCAGATCGGCTTGTTCTCATTGTTCTGCAGCGACACGTTGATGGCGACCATGACCGCATCCTGGCCGGGCATCTGCACGGCAGTCACTTTGTCGATCGATCCGGTCGAGACCGAGTGGGCGCGGTGGGTAAGCGAATAAGTGGCCACGACCACGGCAACTGCGGCGACGCAGATTAACAGGATTCGCGTGGGCGGAAGATTCTTCCGGGCGGTGCCATACTCTTCGCTGATATCGAAGTCAGTGGGCTGATCGGGCGGCAGCGGGGGACGCTCGGGAGGAGTAACGGTGGGATCGGACATGGAAGTCCTCCTAACGCTGAGATTGTACTGCGCGTGACAAGCCGCGTCATGCTGGCCAATCGTGCTTCACGGCACGCGCGAAGCCGTCGGCGGGAAGCGTGTTTAGCACGTCGTTCGCCGTTAGCCACGCCCGCCGGGCCTGGAGCACTCCGAAGCGGATCTTATCCAGGTGACTTGTATGGTGCGAGTCCGTGTTGATCACCACTTTCACGCCACGTTGCTTGGCCATGCGCAAATGACGGTCGCAGAGGTCAAGCCGGTCGGGATAAGCGTTCAACTCCATCGCCACTTTGTGGCGAGCGGCAGCATCGAGCACGGAGTCCATATCGAAAGGGTACGCATCGCGGCGAAGCAGAAGCCGTCCGGTGGGGTGGCCGATGATCGACACGTTTGGATTGGCGATTGCTTTCAAAAGCCGGTCGGTCATTTCCTGTTCGGATTGGTTGAAATGGGAATGCACGCTGGCAATCACCATATCCATTTTCTCCAGAACTGAGTCGGAAAGATCGAGAGACCCATCCGCCAGAATGTCGACCTCGATTCCAGCGAAGATATTGATCCCGCCGACGGTTTCGTTTGCGCCACGAATTCGTTGAATGTGCTCCACCGCGCGTTTGTCGTCAAGCCCGTTGGCAAAGGCGAGATTCTTGGAATGGTCGGTAATGGCCATGTATTTGTAGCCATGTTCGCGGGCGGCTTCGGCCATCTCCTCGATCGTGTTTCGCCCGTCAGTTTCGACGGTATGCATGTGCACGTCGCCCTGCAGGTCTGGTTGGGAGATCAATTGTGGGAGCTCATGCTTTTCAGCGGCATCAATCTCGCCGGAATTTTCGCGCAGCTCGGGGGGAATGTAATCGAGTTTCAGCGCCGAATAGATTTCATCTTCCGACTTCGACGCGACCACCTGCTGATTGTCAACCCGCGCCAGGCTGTACTCGTTCAGCGTGTAGCCCATTTTGAGGGCGCGCTGGCGCAGCGCCACGTTGTGCCCCTTCGAGCCGGTGAAATACTGCATGGCGGCGCCAAAAGATTCCGGCGGAAGAAAGCGTACGTCCACCTGCATGCCGCCGCGCAGGCGGAAGCTGACTTTGTTTTCGCCGCGCGCAAGGATTTCCATGAGGCCGGGCAGCTTAATGATGTGCTCGATCAGCTTCTGCCGTTCAGCATCGTCACAGCACGCCGGACCAGTGACGAGAATATCCAGATCGCCGACCGTGTCCCGTCCACGCCTTAACGAACCGGCTGGAGTAGCTTTTTCGACCCCAGGATAGTTTCGCAAATGCTCAACAATTTTCTCGGCCTGCTGTTCAGCCGCATCGAGCAGGTAACGGCCCGCAATGCGGCGATAATCTTCGATTGCCTTGAGCAGCTTGGTTTCGTGCTTTTCGCCCATGCGCGGCAGAATGCGAATCTTGCCCTCGCGCGCGAGCTTTTCGACACCCTCCAGATCGCAAACCTGGTAGGCGCTCCAGATCAAGGCGATGGTCTTTGGGCCGAGTCCCTGGACCTTGAGAAGCTGCAGCATTGAAGGCCGGTATTTCTTCAGCAACTCGGCATGCAGTGCGAGGCGGCCTTCCTTCAGCATCTCCTGGAGATTGTTGAGCATGCCTTTGCCGATGCCGGGAATCGCCAGGACATCCTTGGGATTGGCAATCAGATCAGATATTTGCTGCGGCAGGCCTTCGATCGCCTCGGCAGCGTTGCGGTAGGAGCGGATGCGAAACGAGTCTCCGCCATCGACCTCGAGCAGGTCGGCGGTTTCGTAGAGGATTCCGGCAATGGACTTGTTGTCCACGCTAGATGATTAAAACACGCTTTCGCCGACAAGTACCGCGCGCCCGGCGGCGAGCTGCTCTCGTTGCGCCCAGTTGCTCAAATTGGGTGAGGGTCTCTTACTGGCTCTTGTTTACGTTGGCTGCTTGCGGTCCCTTCTGGCCTTGCACGATCTCAAACTCGACGGCGTCGCCTTCCTGCAGACTCTTGTAGCCTTCAGCAGTGATGGCGCTGTAGTGGACGAACACGTCCGGCCCATCGTCACGTCCAATAAAGCCGTATCCTTTTGCGTTGTTGAACCACTTCACAGTACCTTTCAAACGATCCACGTACTCCCCCTAGGAAGGTGTGTTGACACGTGCGCCTTCCTAAATTTGCTGCCATTTTGCGTCGCGTCGTGAGGGGTGTCAAGACGGAGAACAACTTATATTGCGCACAAAAATACGTTTTTTGACTTAATTCGCAGTCCTGCTCTGGTGCTGCAGCCAGAGCACGCCAGCGATGGTTTTGGCGTCCTGAATCCTGCCGTTCATCACCATCGCCACCGCCTTGCCAAGCGGAAGCACTTTGATTTCAATCACTTCGTCATCTTCCGGCTGAGCTGCTCCTGGGGTAAGACCGCGGGCCAGGTAGATTGACATCGACTCGGCAACAAACCCAGGGCTGGCCCAGAAGCGCAGCACACGTTTCCAGCTTCGGGCAGAGTAGCCGGTCTCTTCCAGCAATTCGCGCTTGGCAGCCTTCAATTCGTTCTCCCCTTCGTCAATGCGGCCGGCGGGAAGCTCATACAGAAACTTGCGCGCGGCATGGCGGTACTGCTTCTCAAGCAGAACACTTGGAGTACGGGAGCTACCGTCCACCGCAAGGATGACGACTGACCCTGAGTGGCGCACGACGTCGCGGCGCACGCGAACACCAGTGGGTTCAACAACGTGGTCGGTCGTGACCCAGAATACCGGGCCCCGGTATGACACCTTGGACGAAATGATGCGAGCTTTGGTGGCCGCTTTGCGACGAGCTGATTTGGGCATGAAAACAATATTAAGGGAGAAAGACTCAGAACGTGTTCACCACGTCATTGACCAACCACTAAAGACACCAAGGAACACGAAGGGGAAACTTTAACGGGACTATCGGCCGAGTCGTTCTTAGGAAAACAATTCGCCGCAGTGGGAAATGCAGAGGTCGGGACTACAGGCGCTCAGTTCGGCAATGCTAAAAGTTCCGCTCGCGACAGCCACAATCGCGGCGCCGACTTCTTTGGCGGCTTGAATGTCAGATGGAGTGTCGCCCACAAAGCAGGCGGTCGCATGCGGGCCAAGCTGGCGCGCGACATGGCTGAGCGCATTCTGAAAAATCCCTGCGCGGCTTTCGCATTGATCGCTGAAAGATCCGAAGGCGAAAAACTGGCGCAAGCCGGCGGCTTCGATCTTGTGCCAGCCAACCGTTTCCAAATTACCAGATGCCACTCCGATAGCATTTCCTGAACTCGCAATGAACTTCAATATTTCGGGAATTCCCGGACAAACGGCAGGCTGAATCAGGTGGTGATGTGCCTCGACTTCGCGGCATACGATCTCGAGCGCTTTGGGCAGCATGGCTTCAAAGGCATCGTCCCCCACTCCTTTTCTCGCCAGCGCAGCTCGCAAAATCGAGAGATCGGTTTTCCCGTGGTATTGGATTCCTTCGATGCTCGTGTCAATCCCATAGGCCTCGAGCATCGCCTGATGTAGGGCATTCCAGTGCACGAGATCCCTGGTCACGAGCAACGTACCATCGATGTCGAAGATGTAGGCGTCCGCGTTGGGAAGAGCCGGTCGCTGCTTATACAACAATGATCGATTCACGATGATTTCGCCAGGAATCACAACCTCAAGAAGCTCGGAATGGTGATCGGGTACATATCGCAAGGTCATCCTGAGCGAAGTTTCCGTTGGCAAAGCGAACGGAAACGAATCGAAGGATTACAGAAGTGGAAACTTACCTTTCGTCCACCTCTAATCAAGTCACCGTGATCCTCTCGATCGAGTGGGCTTTGCCGGAGCCCTCATCGGCGTCCACCACAACCGCGCACAAGCGTGTGTCCTCGGTCGCGGGCTCAAAACGCACCGGCATGTTGTTTAAAAACTTTCCGATGATGAGTTCCTTTTTCACGCCAATTACGCCTTCGTAAGGACCGGTCATTCCAACGTCGGTGATGTACGCCGTGCCCTTCGGGAGCACGCGCTCATCGGCGGTGGGAACGTGCGTATGCGTACCGATCACCGCGGTTACTCGCCCATCCAGATACCATCCAAGCGCGACCTTTTCTGATGTGGCCTCAGCATGGAGGTCGACAAAAATAATTTTCTCCCGCAGAGTGCTCACGATTTGATCCGCGATGCGGAACGGATCGTCGTTCGATGCCATGAACACGCGGCCTTGCAGGTTCAGCACGGCGTAAGGAACATCGTTCTTGCGTCCCTGATATAGCCCGGTGCCCGGCAAATCTTTCGCGTAATTCGCGGGACGCAGTAGTCGGCGCGCCGTACTGTGAGGATCGCCGTCCGCGGACTGAAAAAAATCCACGATTTCGCGCTTGTCCCAGATGTGATTACCGGTAGTGAGCACGTCGATGCCGAGGTCAAACAAGTCCTCGGCTAACGCAGGTGTGATGCCGAATCCGGCGGCGGCGTTTTCGCCGTTCGCCAGCACCAGATCGATGCGATGATCGGCAACCAGGCCTTTCAGTTTGTCGCGGACAATGGTGCGTCCGGGACGTCCAAAAATGTCGCCAATAAAGAGAATGCGCACGCGATTTTGATGGTAACACGCACGGTTTGGGCTCACGGCTCTAGGCTTGGCTCTTGGTCGCTGCCCGTCAGACACTTGGATTTCCTTCTTTTTTGGATCACTGATGCGCAGTGAGCGCTGTGATTTACATCACAAATTAACAAAAATTTTAGAGCCTTTTCCGCGCTAGACACTGGTTCCAAATCGGGTGTATAAGGTAGCTGTCTGCGGCTGGATTGTGAGGCTGGACGCACCCTTCCTTAAAGAATTTCCTCACTGAAGCCCCGTTGATCATCTTCTGTCGCGAGGTGGGGCATGGACGAACACGAAATCGCAAATCATGTATTGGCAGCAGTGGACCAGGCGGCCCATCAAAACGCGGCCAACCGGATCCTCGGCGTTCACCTTGAAGTCGGCGGACGCCGCATTTTCGATCCCGACCGCCTGCAGCACGCTTTCACCGAGGTCACGCGCGGAACGGTTGCCGAGGGTGCGCAGCTTTTCGTGAAGATCCTCCCGGTCCGGCACCACTGTCAGAACTGCGGCCATAACTTCGATGCCGGTCGCGGGGAGTCGCCCTGTCCGCAATGCAGAAACCCTCACACTGAACTCATCGGCGGCGAGGAGCTGCGCCTGCGCGATATGCAGATGGATGACGTGGCCTGATCGTACGACGGGAATCCCGCCCTCTTCCTTTCGAGCGAGGGGCGGGAGGGCAGGGACCCGTAAAAGGAGATGCCTATGGCAACTGCCCGAATTGCTGTTCCGTTTAAATCCGAAACCAAAGAAGATCTAAATCCGTTTCGCATCGCAATGCGTCAGTTCGATACTGCCGCTGAGAAACTAAACCTCGAGCCCGGCCTGCGCGAAGTGCTCCGCCGTCCACGGCGCGCTCTGTCATTGGCAATGCCGGTGAAAATGGACGATGGCACCATTCGCGTGTTCGAAGGCTTTCGTGTGCAACACAACTCCGCTCGCGGTCCCTGCAAAGGAGGCATTCGCTATCATCCTGGCGTTACGTTCGACGAAGTTAAGGCGCTGGCTTCCTGGATGACCTGGAAGTGCGCCACCGTCAATATTCCCTTCGGTGGGGCCAAAGGTGGGATCGTGTGCGATCCGCACCACCTCTCGCATGGCGAGCTGGAGCGGCTGACCCGCCGCTATGCGTATGAAATCATGCCGATCATCGGGCCGGACAAGGACATCCCCGCCCCCGATGTTTATACCGACTCACAAACCATGGCGTGGATCATGGACACCTACAGCATGGCCCACGGCAGCAGTGCGCCCGGTGTTGTTACCGGCAAGCCGACTTTCCTCGGCGGCTCGTTCGGACGCAATGAAGCCACCGCCCGGGGCTGCATGTTCTGCGTGCGGTCAGCGTGCGAGGTACTGGGCATTTCTCTCGATCGGGCGACAGTTGCGATCCAGGGCTTTGGAAATGCCGGCAGCATTGCCGCGCATCTGCTCGCCCAGCAGGGCGCAACCATCGTTGCGGTCAGCGACTCGCATGGCGGCATTCACAATCGCATAGGGTTCAACGTCACTGAACTGCTGGCCCATAAACAGAAAACCGGAAGCGTCTTGGGATTCCCAGGCGCAAAGGAGATTCCCAGCGAGGCCGTGCTGGGGATCGAGTGCGACATCCTGGTTCCGGCCGCGCTCGAAAACCAGATCACGCTCGAGAATGTAGACATGGTTCGTGCGCGGATCGTCGCCGAAGCCGCCAACGGCCCAACCACTCCCGATGCCGACGTCGTCATGCACAAGAAAGGAATCATGGTGATTCCCGATGTGCTGGCGAATGCCGGCGGTGTGACCGTCTCGTATTTCGAGTGGGTGCAAGACCTGCAGGAGCTGTTCTGGGATGAAGACGACGTGAACAAGCGCCTGGAGCGCGTGATGGTGAAAGCGTTCTCCGACGTGCTTGCGAGCGCCAGAAAACACAATGTGCCGATGCGAACTGGCGCATACGTGCTGGCCATCGACCGCGTGGCGAAAGCGATGATCACGCGAGGCATTTGGCCGTAAACGTCCCCAAATCGCAGCGACTGAGAGGCCGCCTTCCGGCGGCCCCTTTTTACATGTGTGCTGGCATGCGGCGGATTATGAAATCTGGCGCGCCTCAAGGGACTCGAATTTGAGCCGTTTAGCAGGCGTGAGCGCAGCGGGAGCTTGCTGGCGAAATCCTGAGCCTAGTCGAAGGACCTGCGGCAGATGGCGCACCCGGAGAGACTCGAACTCCCAACCCTTGGTTCCGAAGACCAATGCTCTGTCCAGTTGAGCTACGGGTGCGCGAACCATAGTAAGGGTAGCAGAATTGCGCGAGGTTTTTCGCGGTGCCCAAGGCGGCGCGGAATTTCCGCTATAATCGATTACATCCCACGCAATCGCGCCCTTAGCTCAGTTGGATAGAGCGTCTGGCTACGAACCAGAAGGTCGGGAGTTCGAATCTCTCAGGGCGCGCCATATATTTCCAGATCCCTCGACTACGCTCGGGGTTTTCGGCTGGCGATCCCGCTCGCGGCTTCACCACTCGCTGACTGCCAACTTAACCTTCAGAGCCCATTGCAACGTGGGGGACTTCGCTCACCTAGTGCATATGCGGTTCCGACGCATGGGTTGTTATGAATGCGCCGAGTTTGAGAAGATCGTCGTGAGACATACCTAAGAAGTTGAAGCCATTACCAAGCTGAGGATATTTTGTAGCCACCTCGGCTTTGGTCAGAATGGGTTCATCATTCACCCACAGAGTCATCTCCACCTTGGTGCCAAGCTCCAGCGTGAACATCGTCTCAACGTAGCATCCACACAAACTGATGTCGTCGGTTGATAGTCGGAGAGGCGCTGCTTCATCCCTGATGCGGATTTCGACAGGTACGTGGACTTTGAGGCGTGGATGACGCCTGCGTTCGTTCCATTCACGAATCTCGCCTTCAGCGTTCATGCCCGTTGTGGTTCGAGGTTGTGCGCGAATTCAGCCCGGTTTCGACCGGCTTCTTTCGCGCGGTACAGCGCAGTGTCGGCCTCGCGAAGAAGCTGGGAAAAATCATTTGACTGCCCGCCAAAACTGGCTACGCCAAAACTTGCAGTTACTTTAAAATGCGTTCCCTGATACTCAAAGCGTTCGCTTTCCATTCTGCGTCGCAGGCGTTCGACAAAAATGTTAATCCCATCGCGATCAACGTGACTCACGGCCACAACAAACTCTTCTCCGCCCAAACGAGCGCACATGTCTGCGCTGCGCGTTTGCAATTTGATGATCTCGGCAAACCGCTGAAGAACCCTGTCACCGGTTTCATGGCCAAATCTGTCGTTAACGCTTTTGAAGTGATCGAGATCGGCCATGACCAGCCAGAATGTGAAACCGTGACGCTCCGCGCCGCACATAGCTCGCGAAGCCCACTCCGCAAGAGCGCGGCGATTGGGCAGGGCGGTAAGCGGATCGGTACGCGCCATTTCCTCGAGCAATTTGTTTTTAGCCTGAATTTCCCCATGCAGTTCAGCCAGCCGAATGCCAACCGCCACCCGGGCGAGAAGCTCACCCTCATGAAACGGCTTAGTGAGATAATCATCCGCGCCGGCAGCCAATCCCTTAATGACTTTTTCTTTTTCGTCGTGACTGGTGAGCAGGATGATGTGAATGAAACTGTTATTGTCTCTGCGCACCTGCGCGCACAGCTCAGGGCCGGTCATGTCGGGCATCTCCCAGTCGGTTACCAGGACTGCAGGCCGCTGATCAGCGACCAGAGCCAGGGCTTCACGCCCGTCCTTTGCCATAAAGACCGAAAACTTCTGTCGGGCGAGGGTATCGTGCAGCAGCTTTCTGTATAGAGGCGAATCATCGGCGGCGACGATTGTAAAGGTCTGGTGCGAAAGGTTCTCACTCGGGTGCTGCGACAACTTGAACTCCTTTGGTGGCGGGCTGCTTTTTCGTGGATATATCATCTGATGGATACTTTCAAGACAACACATAGCGCATGTCGTTACCTAAGTTTGTTCGTGGTTTCAGCTTCTGCCTTCGAGGTCGGCGTGGTATCCAACTTACTTGTTCTCGCCCAGCGCAAAAGTACGGGCTGTAGGCTTACTGCATGACTTTGCACGGATTTCGACAATCGCTCGACGCAGCAGCGCCACCGGCAGAGCTTTCGCTCGCACTCGCCGGTCTCTGGTGGGACGGCAAGGGCGACTGGACGCGAGCCCACGAATCAGCGCAGCAGGACGAAGGGCCAGAGGGCTCGTGGGTGCACGCCTATTTGCACCGCAAAGAAGGCGATCAGGGTAATGCAGCCTATTGGTATCGGCGGGCCGGGAAAGCGGTTTGTCGGGAATCCCTTGACGCGGAATGGCTTAACATCGTTAAAGCATTGCTGGAATAGGCCTTGGGAGCCTTCAGGAGCTAAATGCACCGGAATTCCGTCCGGTTTCCGCGTTAGTCATTACAGTTCAGTAAGTTAGAGGAAACTTTCAGGTAAAATTACTTTTGCCGCCCACTGCCATACGAACGTTTGGCCGCCCAGAGCAGATTGGATGGAATCGACTGCCCGACTTTAAGTTGAAAGAAGTAAGACAAACCAGAGAGTTCGTCGTTGCCTAGATCACCTAACACCAGCTATGCTTTCCGGCGGCACTCAGGCCGTCGACCTGATGGCAAGCCGAACTGATCGCACACGATCGCCCTAAAAAAGGCGTTCCAATTCAGCATGCTTAAGAGCGCGGTGAACTCTGGCAATCCCTTTGAAGCCACAGTGTTTATACGGAAATCAGTAGGCAGCGAAGCACATTCACAGATTATGTGCAGGTGTTTGCATAATACGGGCGACGGAATAAAAGAATACTCCCTGTAAGTCGTTTATTTTCAGCGAAACCAAAGGTCACATACTTTGGTAACTGATATGCAGTGTACAAGCCCGAGCCTGCGAGTGTAACCGCTGGTGATCGGGCCGTCGCAGGGCCAGTTTCAGGATCTCCACGGGGCTAAAGAACTTCCCTCAAAAATAAGAAACAAAAACGGAGGAGCAAAAATTTATGAGACGAGTAGTTTTGTTGGCACTGCTGGCGCTGGCGCTACCCACGGTGGCGTTGGCCACAAGCACTAGCTTGGATTTCGGCTTCGGCGGAAATCTCGGCGTGAATGGAGTTTCACAATCAACCTCGACGCCGGCTGGCGGCGGCAGCTACAGTATTACTTCCCAGTTGCTGCTTGTTAACACCGCCGCTGCCACGGGCACCGTTACCATAAGCACCGGGACGTTATCCGGGAATTGCGCAACCGGGTGCACCTTCACGAACGGCACGATTGATGTCGACGGCAGCGCTGACTTTAACGGCACATTCAGCGGTACGCTGACTGCTGCAAATGGGTTAATCGATATCAAAGCCAATCGTGGCACCGATGTCGTCGATGGCTTTGTGTTTACGGTCAACGAGGCGAACGGCACCGTGAGCGGCGATTTCGCTGTTACCCCCGAGCCCGGCACGCTCAGCTTGCTCGGCACTGGCCTGGTTGGCCTGGCCGGCATGGTTCGCCGCAAGCTGCGTGGATAAACCTAACCTTTAGACCAACAGAACACTTTGCCTCAAGGGCCCCGCCGTGAACATCGGCGGGGCTTCTAGTGGTTTAAACTTTAGCCGATTAAGTTTTGTTCGCACCGCTCGTCAGCCACGTTCGTTCACTGCTCCCGCTGTCTTGAGTACGCCGTCTTCGTGAGCCGCCTCGTCAGCGCTTTGTAGCCACTTCGTCGATCTGTTAATGCAAATATTCTGGTTCGAACCGTCAACTCAGTTGAGCGATCGCTCATCTAAACAGCGATCGTGTCAGGAGGAATCATGAAACGCGTGGTTTTGCTGATGTTATTGGCGCTGCCCACAATGGCCCTCGCAACAACCCTTAATTCGGACAGTTCTGCCGACGGCACGGCAAACCTGACCCACACCGTAGCAAATCGGCCTGTTCAACTTGTGGAAGGCGACACCTCGTTATTCGGGGATACGTTTCACAGCCGCCAGACAACCGATCATCTCGCGAGCGAAGTACCTGGATTTGCGGTTCGGGACTCGTACATGGTGAGGGTGTTCGCTAAAGACGACGACGACTGCGATGGGGACAATAATTGCGGCGCGTCGGTTGTTCCTGAGCCAGGCTCGCTCAGCTTGCTCGCAACTGGTTTGATCGGCATCGCAGGGATGTTTCGACGCAAATTGTACAGCTAATTGATCGAAGCTCAACCAACACAACACTCTGCCTCAACCCCGCCCGACAAGGGCGGGTTTTTTGTCTTCGGACCTGTCAATTCGAGCAAAGCAGGATTATCGGCTTGCGGGATGATATCGCGCGGAGTCGAGAACCTGCCTTGGGAACCCTTTCCGTTAGTCGTTAACAGCAGATTCCTCGACTGCATTGGGAATGACAGCCTATGTTGAATAATCGGCGTTGATGCGCACGTAGTCGGAGGTGAGGTCGGTGGTGAAGAATTGGACAGACGACTTCCCTGCTCCGAGGCGTACCGTCACGCTGCACTCTGGCTTTGCGAGTTCCTGGTGAGCGCGCTTCTCGTCAAAGGCACAAGCGGCGCCGCGGCGGCAGACGGCCTGGTCGCCGATGAGAATGGTCACGTTTCGAGGATCGACTTTGATCCCGCTTCTTCCCACAGCGGCGAGGATGCGTCCCCAGTTGGGATCGGCTCCGGCCCAGGCAGTTTTCACTAAAAGCGAATGCGCGATGGTGCGGGCCAGTTGCAGGGCGTGGGTGCGGGTCCTGGCTTGCTCGATGTGCAGATGAATGACATGCTGCACGCCTTCGCCGTCGGCGACAATCTGGCTGGCGAGCGATCGGCAGACTTCAAACAACGCGGCTTCAAATTCCTTACGAATAGTGCCGAGACGGATTCCGGTCTCGCCAGAAGCCAGCAGCAGGACGGTATCGTTGGTCGAGGTGTCGCCATCAATCGAAATGGTATTGAAAGAATCAGCGCATGCTTTGCGAAGACTTGCTTTCAGATCGGCTGCGCTGGCTGCAACGTCGGTAAGCATGTAGACCAGCATGGTGGCGAGTTGCGGGTGGATCATGCCGGAGCCTTTAGCCACACCGGTGATGGCAGCGCGACCGGAGCGCAGCGGCACGCTGGCCAGCTTGGGGCGAGTGTCGGTAGTAAGAATGGTGGTCGCGAAGCTGCGCAGATGATCGGCGTTCGAGCCAGCGGCGGCAATCAAGCCTGGAAGATGAAAATTTATCTTCTCCGTTGGCAGCGGGACGCCGATGATCCCGGTCGATGAAGGAAAAACTTGCGGCGCGCGAATTCTCAGCAGGCGAGCGGCTTCTCTGCAGACAGATTTGCACGCGCGCAGGCCCGCAGAGCCAGTGGCGCAGTTTGCGTTTCCTGCATTGACGATCACGGCGCGAACATGTCCGCGGCTTTGAGTCAGAGCACGACGACCGATTTCTACGGGCGCGGCAACGACAAGATTCTTGGTGAACAGAGCAGCGGCGGACGTGCGGGGTGAGGCGAGAATCAACGCGAGATCCGGCTTGCCACTCGCCTTGATTCCCGCGGTCGCGGAAGAAAACTGAAATCCCTTGGGAAGAAAGATCGGGCCGGTCTCGGTCATACCTGGAGCTTCACCAGCCAATTCGCGGGCTCGGGCAGGATGGCGAAGCGTGGCAATTCGCCTTTGACCATGGCAACTTCATCGCAACGATGATAGCGCGGGCAAACGCAGCAATCTTTGTTGATCTTGTCGGGCAGGTCTTCGCGCTGGGCGAAGTCGAAGCCAAGCTTGGCGAAAAACTGCGGGCTGCGGGTGAAAAGACAGATGCAGGTCACCTGGTGCTTGCGGGCCTGGGACATCAGAGACTGCACCAGCAGCTCGCCGCCGCCGCGTTTTTGCCAGGCGCGATGGACCGTGATGGAGCGGATCTCGGCGAGATGCGGGCCGTAAAGGTGCAACGCGCCGCAGCCGATGATCTGGCCGGCCTCCTCGAGCACGATGAAGTCGCGGACGTTCTCACAGATTTCGGCGAGCGTGCGCGGCAGGAGCGTGCCGTCAGTGGAGTAGGAAGAGATGAGCTCGTGGACGCTTTCGGCGTCGGGCAGTAAGGCTTCACGCGTGTGCATGGGCCTCCTCACGGCTCGCGCCATTTTTTTTGCGCGCGGCGGGGATTGCGTCTTTGACGCGGGCGGGGGCGGTGCCGCCGGGAACATCGTGAATCGCGAGCACGTGGTCAAGCTTCACAAAGGAGTAGAAATCCTGCGCGAAATGGGAGTCGATGCGCTGCAAGTCTTCGAGTGAAAGATCCTGAAGCTCGCAATGCTTATCGAGCGCATGGCGCACGGCTTTTCCGACTTGCTCATGTGCGATGCGGAATGGCACACCCTTGCGCGCAAGATAAGTCGCAGCGGCGAATGCGTTCATGTAGCCGGTTTCGGCGGCGGCTTGCATGCGCTCGAAGTTGAACTCGACCGACCGCATCCATCCGGTAATCAATGGAAGCAATGAAAGCACAGTTTCGGCGGCGTGGAAGAGTGGCTCTTGAGTTTCCTGCAGGTCTTTGTTGTAGGCGAGCGGCAAGCCTTTCACGGTGGTCAGGAGAGAGGTCGTGTCTCCGATCACGCGGGCCGCCTTGGCGCGTGTGAGTTCGAGCAGGTCGCCGTTGAGCTTTTGCGGCATGGCGCTGCTGCCGGTGGAGTAGGCTTCGGGCAGGTACAGGAAGCCGTACTCGTGGGTGGAGAAGAGCAGCATCTCTTCGGCCCAGCGGCTCAGGTGCACGGCGAGCAGCGAAAGCGTATTGACGAATTCGAGAACGAAATCACGGTCGCTGGTCGCGTCGATGCTGTTGACCGTGGGCGCAGAGAAGCCTAGCTCGGCCGACATGAGATTGCGATCGAGCGGAAACGTGGATCCTGCCAGCGCGCCGGATCCGAGCGGACACAGGTTCGCGCGCTTGCGGCAATCGGCAAGGCGATCGGCATCGCGAAAAAGCATTTCGACATAGGCGAGCAGCCAGTGAGCGACGAGCACGGGTTCGGCGCGCTGCATGTGCGTGTAGGCGGGCATGGCCGCTGACCCGGCTTGCTCGGCGCGATCGAGAAACGCGTTGATCAGCTCGCGGAGGGCGTCGTCGATTTCGTCGCAAGCAGCGCGGGTGTAGAGGCGCAGGTCGGTCGCGATTTGTTCGTTGCGGCTGCGGCCGCTGTGCAGCTTGTAGCCGGCGTCGCCAACAATTTTGACCAGCTGCTTTTCGACGAAATGATGCACGTCTTCGGCTTCGGGATCGTCGAGGAACTCTGGAGAGGAGGGGACAAGTTCGCCGATTTGTTCGAGTCCATGCAACACGGAAGTCAGCTCATCAGGCGAGAGGGTGCCGGCTTGTTCAAGGGCGCGCGCATGGGCGGAGCTGGCCTCCAGTTCGCATTCGAGCAATCTGCAGTCGAATTCGAAGGAACGCTGCCAGCTCTCGAAAGCGGGATCGAGCGGCTGGCGAAAGCGCCCCGCCCACATCTTCATTGCGCGACCTCTTCCCGGCTCTGCGATTCGTTTGGGCATTTTGCGTTTTTTCCGTCGCGAAGCGCCCGTGATCGAGATGGCAGGCCCAGAATGCGAATGAACCCGGCCGCGTCCTTCTGGTCGTAGGCGTCGCCCATCGTGAACGAAGACAGGTCGGTGCGGTAAAGCGAGAACTCCGATTTTCGGCTCACAACGGAAATGTTGCCTTTATACAGCGACAGCGTGACCGTGCCGGTCACGTCCTTTTGCGTGCTTTCGACGAAAGCGTCGAGGGCTTCGCGCAAAGGCGTGAACCAGAGCCCGTAGTAGACGAGTTCGGCGTACTTGAGCGCGATGTGCTGCTTGAAGTGCGTAACGTCGCGCTCGCAGCAGAGCGCCTCGAGTTCACGATGAGCGGCAATCAGCAATGTTCCGCCGGGGGTTTCGTAGCAGCCGCGGGATTTGATCCCGACAAAGCGGTTCTCGACGATATCGACACGACCGATTGCGTTGCGCCCGCCGATTTCGTTCAGCAGTTCGACGAGGGACACGGAACCGAGCCGGATTCCGTTGACGCCAACCGGAACTCCCGATTCAAACTCGATCTGCACCTGTTCTTCGCGATCGGGCGCATCCTGCGGCGAGTTCGAAATTTGCCACGTGTTCGGGAGTGGAGCATTGGCGGCGTCTTCCAGCTCTCCGCCTTCGTGCGAGATATGCCACAGGTTGCGATCGCGGCTGTGAATCTTCTCGCGGCTGGCGGCGACGGGAATGCCGTGCGCCGCGGCGAAGTCGAGGCAATCTTCGCGCGATTTCAGGTTCCATTCGCGCCAGGGCGCAATGACTTTCAGCTTCGGAGCCAGCGCCTGATAAGTCAGTTCGAAGCGCACTTGATCGTTGCCCTTCCCGGTGCAGCCATGGGCCACTGCGGTTGCACCCTCGCGGAGAGCGACTTCGACCTGGTGCTTGGCAATCAGCGGCCGCGCGAGCGAAGTTCCAAGAAGATATTTGTGCTCGTAGACCGCGCCGGCTTTGAGGGCCGGAAAAACGTAGCCGGTCAGGAATTCTTCGCGGAGATCTTCGACCACGACTTTGGTTGCGCCAGTTTTATAGGCTTTCTCGACGACGGCATCGAGATCATCCCCCTGACCGACGTCGCCAACCATGGCGATCACGTCGTAGGAGTAGTTCTCCTTCAGCCAGGGAATGATGATGGAGGTGTCGAGACCTCCGGAATATGCGAGTACGACTTTCTCAGGCATGCGCGCTCCTCAGGGCCTGGCGCGACTTGCCGCCAGCCAGCATCATTAAAATCGCTTTCTGAATGTGCATGCGGTTTTCGGCTTGATCGAAGACGATGGACTGCACCGAATCCATGACCGCGTCGGTGACTTCCTGGTTGCGGTGCGCGGGCAGGCAGTGCATGAACACGGCATGGGGCGCGGCGGCGGCCATCAGCTCGGAATTGACCTGGTAGGGCGGGAAGATTCGCGCCCGCTCCTCGGTTTCATGTTCGTGGCCCATGCTGGTCCAGGCGTCGGTGTATACCGCGTCGACTCCGCGAACGGCTTTGTAGGGGTCAGTCATGAGCTCGATTTTTGCGCCGGTCTGCTTCGCGATTTCGCGGGCATCGGCGAGGATTTCGGGATTCGGTCCGTAGGTTTCGGGGGTACCGATCCGAATTCTTGATCCCAGCAGCGCGGCAGTGAGCAGAAGAGAGTGCATGACATTGTTCCCGTCGCCGACATAGGCAAGGCAAACTTTTTTGAGATTGCCGAATTTTTCCTGCAGGGTGAAATAATCGGCGAGAGCCTGGCATGGGTGCTCGACTTCACTGAGAGCGTTAATGACCGGCACGCAGGCATGCTCGGCCATGCCTTCGACAGTTTCGTGAGCGAAGGTTCGCAGAACGATGGCGCTGACCCAGCGCTCGACGTTGTGGGCGATGTCGCTGAGAGTTTCGCGGGCGTCAAGACGTTCGTGGCGCTGATCGACGAACGACACTGAGCCGCCAAGACCAGAAATTCCAGCTTCGAAGGTAAGCCGCGTGCGCAAGGACGGCTTCTCGAAGAACATGGCGATGTGCTTGCCGGCAAGCGCGGTGCGGAAATCATCGGGACGAGCCTTGATAAGGCTGGTCAGATGAAACAGCGATTCGACCTCAATGGGCGAGAGGTCGCGGATTGAGACCAGGTCGCGTCCCGGAATAGTCATCGTGACCGGCTGCGGGGTGGCTTCGGCTGTGTATGGTTGGCTGCGCAATTCGCGCTCCTTTATTCAAAAAATTTAACCGCTAAGGTCGCGAAGAAGACGCGGTGGTCTTCCTTCGTGTGACTTTGTGTCCTGGGTGGCGAATTCGATTCTCACTTACTAGGCCTTGATCGACCGCACTTATGACTTCATCCACATGCTTCTTCTCGATGATGTAAGGTGGCAGAAAACGCAGAACCACATCGTGGGTGCGATTGATGAGGATGCCCTGCGATAGAAGTTTGCCTACAACGGCTTTCGCCGTGTCGGCGGAGTGGAGCTCGAGAGCAAGCATCAAGCCCATTCCGCGAACCTCTTTAATTCCGGAATGCTTGGCCTGCAAATTCCGGAGCTCAGCCAGGAAGTATTGGCCCAAGTTCGAAACGTGTCCGAGCAGGCTGTCGAGCACGCGCAGGAATTCGATGGCGACGGCGCAGGCTAGCGGCCCCCCGCCGAAGGTGGTGCCGTGCATGCCGGGGTGCATGCCGCTGGCGACGCGATCGGTGGTGAGCAGTGCGCCGAGTGGAAGCCCGGCTGCGAGCGGCTTGGCGACGGTGACAATGTCGGGCGTGATTCCGTACTGCTGATAGGCAAAATATTTTCCCGTGCGTCCGAGGCCGCACTGAATTTCGTCGAGGATCAGAAGCGCGCCGGATTTGTGCGTCAATTCCCGGGCGAGTTGGAGAAACTCAGGGCTGAGCGGATTGATTCCACCCTCGCCTTGGATGGTTTCAAGACACACTGCGCACACGCTGCCATCGAACTGGCGCTTCAGATCGGCGAGATCGTTGAAGGCGACGAAATTTACGCCGGGAACAAGCGGCGCGAAAGGGTGGCGATACTTTTCCTGGCCGGTCGTTGCAAGCGAACCAAAGGTGCGGCCGTGAAATGAGTTTTCGAGCGCGAGCAAACGCCACTTGGCCTTGTGCCCGTTGTTGTTGTTGGCGCGGGCGTAAGCACGGGCGAGCTTCAACGCGCCTTCCCAGGCTTCAGTTCCGCTGTTACAAAAAAATGCGCGATCAAGGCCGGAGATTTTCGTGAGGCGCTTCGCGAGTTCCGCCTGGTACTCGTGGTAGAAGAGATTCGAAGTGTGAATCAGTTTTCCAGCTTGCTGCTTCAGTACTCTTTGGATCGCCGGATGCGCGTGGCCGAGCGCGTTCACACCAATCCCGCTAAGAAAATCGAGATAGCGCTTACCGGTCGAATCCCAGAGGTAGACACCTTTGCCGCGAGTGAAGAGCACCTTCTGCCGATCGTAAGTAGGCAGAAGGAGTTTTTGTTCTGCGCGGATGACGGAAGCGAGGCTCATGCGCCGATCACCTCGGTGCCGTATTCGAGCTTCTGAAAATAAAACTGCGGCAACACTTCCGCCTGAGCGGCGGGAAGAATCCGGACCCGACCCACACCCCGTTTCAGAGCGTTGCTGCAGGCTTCGAGCTTCGGCAACATGCCGCCGGCGATGACGGAATCGGCGATCAAAACCGGAACTTGCTTGGTTGTGAGCCAGGGGATCACTGCGCCACCGGCGTCTTTGACTCCAGGGACATCGGTCAGGAAAATCAGCGTGTCAGCGCGGCAGGCGATCGCGCACGCGGAGGCCATCTGATCGGCGTTGACGTTGTAGTACTCGCCGTCCGAACCGAGGGCGAGTGAAGACAAGACCGGAATGCCGCCTTCGCTCCAGATCGCTTCAAACCAGCGCGGCTCGACGGAGCAGATTTCTCCGACGAAGCCGAGATCGTAGCCTTGGGTCTGCTTTTTGCGGGCGCGGAAGGTCATGCCGTCACCGCCGCAGAAACCCACCGCAGGAAGGCCAGCTCGCACGATTGCTGCGACAACTTTCTTGTTGACCATGCCTGCGAGAACCATCAGCGCGACGTCGCGGGTTTCGGCGTCGGTGATGCGGAGGCCATTGATGAAACCGCTCTGCTTGCCGAGCAGCTTGAGAGTGCGGGTGAGCGCGGTACCGCCGCCGTGGACCACGGCGACGCGGTGGCCGTCATTTGCGAGTTCGACGGCGGCCCGCGCGCACTTGTGCAGCGTGGACTCGTCTTCGAGCGCTACGCCACCAATTTTGATCACGATTTTCATAGCAGCCCTTCTTCCTCCGGCCAGCCATTCATCAGGTTCATATTCTGGACGGCTTGTCCGGCAGCGCCTTTCATAAGGTTGTCCTCGCAGGAAACGATCACCAGGCGCTGGCCGTCGGGCGCAAGGCAGAAGCCGAGATCGCAGTAATTGGTGTTTAGCGAGAACTGGATTTCCGGCAGTTTCGGCGTTTGAAAAACGCGCACGAAACGCCGCCCCTTATAGAAATCGCGATAACAAGACTCGATTTGGCCCGACTGCATCGGGTGCTTTAGGTGCACATAAATTGTCGACAGGATTCCGCGAGGAATCGGCAGCAGGTGCGGTGTGAAAGTGATTTCGTTCGTGCTGAGATTTAGCTGTTCGGCAATTTCGCCAAGATGGCGATGGGTGAAAACTCCGTAAGCGGAGAGATTGTCGGCGACGGAAACGAAGTGCGTGCGCGAGGTCGGCTCTTTGCCCGCGCCGGAGACGCCGGACTTGGAGTCGGCGACGATGCCTTTGGCGCGATCGGCGATATCTGCGTGAAGAAGTGGAGCAAGCCCGAGGATGACTGATGTCGCGTAGCAACCGGGGTTCGCCACGATGGTGGCAGCAGGAATCTTGTCAGCATTCAGTTCCGGCAAGCCGTAAACCGCTTTCCCGGTCAGTTCCGCAGCGGTCGGTGAATCCTCGTCTTTGAATCCGTAAATGGCGCGATGCTGGGCCTGCTTCAGGCGCCACGCTCCGCTGAGATCGATGACGCGGATTCCGTGGCCTACCGCTTCAGGCACGAGGTCGCGCGAGGCCTCATGCGGCGTGGCGAGGAAGAGCAGTTCAATGCCCTGCTCCTGCAGCGAGGGCCACGAAAGCGGCTGCAGCGGATAGCTGCCGTTGCCGGAGAGCACGGGAAAAAGATCAGCGAGATTCACCTTTCCATCTCCGGAGTCGGTTGAACGGCGTAGCAGGACAGGCTTCTCCACGCGCGGATGGCGCAGGAGAAGGCGCGTCAATTCCAATCCGGAATAGCCGGTTGCACCAAGCACCGCAATTTTGAGTTTTGCCGGCATCAGGCAAGCATCCCCTGAATGCGATCTGCCAGCCGGCCGGCGGCGCGGTTGCTCTCGCAAATGATGAGGATGGTGTCGTCGCCGGCGATGGTGCCAATGGCTTCCGGCCAGCCTTCGCTGTCGAGGGCCGCCGCGACGGGCTGGGCACTGCCAATGCTGGTTTTAGTGACGAGCAGGTTCTGTGCGGCACGGACGCTGGTGACAAATTCCCGGACAAGGCGACCGACCGAAGGCAGGTCCGCTTCAGGAGCCGCTTCCCTTCCCGGCGTTGAATAGCCCTCGGCCGACTTGACCAGGCCGAGCTCGCGAACGTCGCGCGACAGCGTAGCTTGCCCGGCCTCGATGCCGCGCTTATGTAGCAGGCGCTGGAGCTCGTCCTGATTGGCGACCGGGCCATTGTCGAGCAGTTCGAGGATCGCCTGATGTCGAGAAAGTTTGCTCATGGATAAATATTCAGTTTGTTGAATAAATATTCATTTATTGTACGGAATTGGAGACGGGTGTCAAGAAGAAATTGCGGGTAGAACGATTGTTTTCAGATGACTAGGTGGATGTGTGACCGTGGTCGCGAAAAGCAGGTCCCTCGGCTGTGAACTTCATTCGCAAAGCGAATGAGTTTCTTCGCCCGGAATGACAAGTAAGCAGATGCCATGAAATGCGAGCTGTCGTTTGAAATCCCTATTGCACTTCTATCGACACCAAATCCCCTTCGGATTTGCCGCTGGCGCGGTAATTCACATTAACGGGGACGCCCTTCCAACCGCAGGAGAACTTGCCGGCGCCGAGAACGACGAGAGACTTGTAATCCGAAGTGCGCAATTTGAGCGTCCTCGGTCCTTTTGAGACGAGCAGAACGGCGGCTGAATCTGAAGAACAATCCACCGAAACCAGCTTTCCCTGCAGGAACTGAACGGGCCGCTTGTCGATTTTGGGCTCCGCGGGAGCTTTGACTGGGCTCGTGTCTTCGTCGTCCGCGGATTCGTCTGCCTGATCGGCTTTCGCCTGCTGCCCTCCTTGCGGCTTGCCCGCTTGCGGAGTCTTAGATTGTGGAGTTGCGTCTTCCTGAGGCGGAATGCCAAATCTCTTCAAATAAGGAAGCTCGTACAAATTTTTTTTCGCCGCGGCCGCGATCTGCGGGTCCTGGCTTCCCTCGAGACGATTGAGGATGGCAGTTCCGTCGTCCCATTTCTTGGCTCCGACATATGCTTTGGCGAGCCGCAACTGGTAGAGCTCGTTACGGGGGCTGTACTGGACCGCGTATTTCATGGTTCCGAGCGCCGCGTTGGGGCCGCCTCCGGTAAGCTGCGCCCAACCAAGCATGTTGTAAGCTTCGGCGAATTCGGGGTAGCGGTCGATGACGATACGCAGGCTCTCCATCATATTGGCGAGACCTTGAACTTTTGCGCCGTTTTCGCCGGAGTGATAGGTGGCCTGCGCAATTTCAAAACGTGTCCAGGGATCGGAGGAGTTCAGGTGCATGGCGGAACTCAACTGCTCAAAGGCCGCCTTGGTGTCTGCGTTTTGGATATCCGCCCACGCCAGGGCGCGATCGGAAACCACGGTTTCAGTCCGGTCACCGGAAGCCAGCTTCTCGACGTCCTGCCTGGCTTGGTCGCGTTTCTCCGGGATACGAAGCTCCATTTCATCGAGCATGGCTTGCGCTTCTGACGGCGGAACTTGCTTGATGCTGATACTGACGTCGGCGATAGAGAACGGGACCGGCGATTCATTGGGCGATTGGGGAGCGGCCGCGGGATGCTGCTTCGACGGCTGCGCTACGAGGGCCGCCGGCCTAAGCGAGTGAAAGTAGTCCTTCACGGCACTGTCGAGCTGATCGGCCGAAATTCCGAAGGCTTGCTGAACCGCTTGCGTCGCCGGCATTTTTTGCAGCTCAACGAGCCCGAAGTAGGCGCCGGTTTCCGAGAGCTTGTCTTTAGCGACCAAATAGTGAACGAGGATCCAGGATTGGGCGTCGAAGATCGTGGGAGGACCATTATCAGTTCCCGCAGGGCGCTTGGTTTCAAGCAGCTCGGGAAGGCTGAGCCACGAAGTATTGTTCAAAATTCCGGTGAGCGACTTTGAGCCGGCGCCCGGTGCGGCGCTGGAACCAGGGGGAGGCAGCTCGGGATCGTTGCCCATCTCGGTCTTTTGAGCGGTGAAGTATAACGAGGAAAAATATTCGGCAATACCCTCGTCGAACCAAGGCTGTGTGGGTGGGTAGTTGTAGTTCAAGAAGTAATGGCCGAGCGGATGCTCGACGGCGCGCCAGGAGTCGGGATCGGAGGCGTTCAGGACGACAAAAATGCGATCCTCGCCGGAAAGAAAAAATCCCGGTGCGATTGTTGTGCCTTTTGCGGTAGGAACGAATTGCGCGTACTGAGCTGGGCTGGCGACGGCGATGATCTCGATCGGCTCCGACATTCGGAGCTGGGTGCGCATGAGCAATTGCGCGAAGACGGCGCGCATCTGCTCAAAGCGGGCGGCGATTTCATGGCCTTTTTCTGTTCCGGCGTCGGTGAGAACCGTGAAATGGCCGGAGCTGATGAGGTTCCAATGCTGATCGGCGGCATGGGCCGGGAGACTTAGGCTCAGCGACAGGCCTAGAACGCAGCCGATAGTAAGTACTTTGTCATTCCGAGGATATTTAGGTCTGAGGAATCTGCTTTTATCTGGGCGGCCGGAAAAAAGCAGATTCCTCACCGCTGAAGCGGTTCGGAATGACAAGTGGCTTAGGAGTCGCTGGAATGACGATCTCTGGGGAGATGCTGGCATGTCGAGGAACAGCTTCTGTGGCGATGCTAGCACAAGCGCGAGTCAGTAAAATTTCCACATATTAAGGGATCTACGTATTATTCGGCTATGAATATCACCCTGTCCTTAGACGATAAACTCGTCAAAGAGCTTCGAAAGCTTGCGGTTGATCGCGATACGACCCTGACGGGACTGGTCCGCGAATACTTGGAAAGATTGGCGACTGAAAACGCAACGTCCGGCCGGAAGCGACGCCAACTCGAGGCCTTAGAGCGTAGTTTCAAGCTATACAGCCGCAGGCTTGGAAAGCGGACTTGGAAACGCGAAGATCTATATGTCCGCTCCTGAATTTCTCGATAGCAACATTCTGTTTTATGCCTACGACGACACTCGCCCCGACAAGCAGCGTATAGCTCAACAACTCGTTAAGCGTGGCCTCATGGGCGACTGTGTTGCCTCAACCCAGAGCTTTCCTGAATTCTCCGCGACTTTGCTGCACAAGTTCTCGCCGCCTTACGGTTCCGACGAGGTACTCGCAATCCTCGACGCGCTTTCGCCCATTAAGCTGGTACTGCCCGACGATGGCGTTGTACGCCGAGCGGTGGAGGCATGAGGGCATGATCGTAGCAGCCGCAGAGCGTGCCGGCTGCAGACAAATCTGGTCAGAGGATTTGAACTCTGGGCAGAAATATTTTGGAATAACCGTGAAAAATCCCTTTTAGCCGATGCCTTGCTCGTTAAGTCCGGAACGTTATGTCCGGTCTTCATTACTTTGTTGCCGAATTAACTGGTGCCGTGCCAAATGCGATTTCCGCATGTTGCTGCGGTGGCAGCTCGTCCCCGCGGAAATACTGGCCTTTGGCGGCGCGCATCTCCGGCATGGCGGCGTAAGGCTTGCTGTAGTTGTTGTTGGCGTTCCAGAAAAGAAATCCGATGCCACCTTTGTTCTTTGCGGTCAGGACCTGGACTTCAATGTATTTGGGCGAATAGGTTTTGGTGCGCCACGCGAAGGCCTGCAGCCAGGGCCGCAGAACCACGCCGCTGTCCTTGGTGATCAATTGGAAGCGGTCCATGGACTCGCCGATGAAGTGCTCAGGCGCGTCGCCCGGCTTCGCATAGCCGTCCATGCCAAAGAAATGCGATGGATAGATCATGGGCGAAAGCACGTCGCAGTACTTCGCCATGCGGACGATGTCCTGCCCGGTGTGGGCCAAATCCACGTTCCGCTGCCAGGCCATCACGCCGAAGACATCCAATGAGAGCAGGACACCTTTCGGGTGAATAGCCGTATAGGCACGCCGCAGGAAATCGGCGATTACATCAGAACGTTGCCACTCAGGATGCGATTTCTGAAACGAGAAGCTCGCGTCTTTCTGGTCGCCTTCGGCCGGAAAACGAACATAGTCGAACTGGATCTCATCGGCTCCGCCAGTGATGGCAGCCTGGGCCAGGGCGATGTCATATTCCTGAACGTCTATACGTGAAGGGTCGGTCCAGACCAGCTTTCCGTTTTCCCGCCAGGGCTGCCCTGATTTCCTGGATCTGACAGCCAGTTCCGGATGGGCGACAACCAGCCGCTCATCGCGAAATATCGCAATGCGAGCAATAGCATGCATCCCTTGCGAATGCAGGAAGTGCGTGTACTTGGGCAGATCGTGAATGTACACCTTATGAGGCCCGATTAGCGGATGCTCGAAGGGTATGTTCACGGTCCCGTCGCTGTCTTTTATATCGAAAACGACCGCATTGCCCCCGACTTCTCGCCAGTGGCGGACGATTTTGATCCCGTGATCACTCGCGGCCATTAACCCGGTCAGATAGACGGCGCGGACTTCAAAATCCTTGGGAACCGGAATGGCCTTCTCGGCGATGGGGGCGTCCAAGATTCCAGGAATTGTAAGTTGCTGTCCAGATTTTACAAAGGCGCCGTGGACATCGGTATTTGCGGCGTCGATCGCCTCCGCCAATTCCGACGACGTTAGGTAAGAAGTCAGCGAAAGATAGCGACGGGCTACAGAGATGACTGTATCTCCACGGCGTGCCTCGTAGAGCGCGGTGCCGGGTAACGGAAGTTTCGGAGCGGGCGGCAATTTGCTGCCGACTGTCGCGCTGGCGGGCACAAGTTGCGAAGCCTGGGCTGCGGCCTTGGTTGTGCGGTAGTTGATCAGGCCCAAGCCGAGCGCGATGCAGCCAGCAGCAATAAGAAATTTTGATCTGTGGCGGCGCAAGTTTTTGGTCAGCGACATCGTTTTTTTCGATGCTACTGATGCAGAAAGCGGGCCGCCAGTTACGTGCGGTCACGGTCGCTGGGAAAACTTAGAAGGTTTGTGGAGCCATCCAAAAAATCGGGTAACGCGAAGCCCTTATGGCCAGAATTAAAACTCCCGACCCGATTCTCTTCCTCCCTGCGCAAAACATTTCCATTTACACGATCTCACTTGGTAATGTAAGTGACTCTCACGATGCCCCTGGTGCATCTAAGTCTTGCAGTAAGGGAAGTTTGGAGTCGTGAGGGGTTGGCGAGATGTTTGCTCTACTGCTGATCGAAGCTGGTTTGGAAGGTGACAAATTTTGTCACTTTTAGAGCGTTAGAGCACGCCCCGAACAGGGCCGGAAAGGAACGCACGGGCCACAAACCATGAAAACCATTGCCAGCACAGTTCTTGATCCTAACCGCCGGAGTTCAGACGCTCGGGATTTCGAAACCGGCCTTCGCCGCAAGATCGTGGGACAGGACGCGGCGGTAGAGAAGGTCGTTGAGATTTATCAGATGTTCCTGGCCGGGTTAAATCCGCCAGGGCGGCCAGTGGGGAACCTGCTGTTTCTGGGACCGACGGGATCGGGCAAAACCCGAGTAGTGGAAGCGCTTGCTGAAACTCTATTCGGTGACGCCCGCGCGTGCATCAAGATCGACTGCGCTGAGTTTCAGCACTCCCACGAAATCGCGAAGCTGATCGGATCGCCCCCGGGCTACCTTGGCCACCGCGAGACGCACCCCCTGCTCACGCAGGAGGCGCTGAATCAGTGGCACACCGACAAGCTCAAACTCTCGATTCTGCTTTTTGACGAGATCGAGAAGGCTTCGGATGCGCTCTGGCAACTTCTGCTTGGCATCCTCGATAAGGCTACGCTTACGCTCGGCGATAACCGCCGCGTGGACCTCTCGCAATGCATCATTATTATGACCTCGAACCTGGGGGCCGGCGAGATGAGTAACCTGGTCGACGGTGGATTCGGTTTTGCGCCACGGCCCAATGTAGTGGACGAAGTTTTTGACGAGAAGATAAACCGTACGGCAGTGGAGGCAGCGCGGCGCAAGTTTACGCCGGAGTTCATGAACCGCATCGACAAGGTTGTGGTGTTCAAGACATTGCGGTCCGAGCACTTGCAGCAGATCCTTGAAATCGAACTCGGAATGGTTCAACAGCGGGTTCTGACGGCATCGGCAGCCAATCAATTCGTGTTCTCGTGCACGCAGAAGGTCAAGAGTTTTCTTCTGAGCGAAGGAACGGATGCCCGATATGGCGCCAGGCATTTGAAGCGCGCGATTGAGCGCCACCTGGTCTTCCCGCTGGCGAACCTGGTTGCGACCGGGCAAATCCGGCTAGGAGATTTCATCCGGATTGACTTAACGCCCGAAAGCCGCCTCAGTTTTGTAAAGGAAGCCGAAGGCGCGATGGTCCCCATGCTGATGGAGCGCTACGGAGCCGCGGCAGGTGCGCCGACACTGGTCAGCCGCGCCGCACGTCCGATAGCCAAGCCGAAAGAGTTTACCGCCTCACCTAACAGCGAGACCAAGTAGTTTTAGAAGAAAGACGAGAAGGCCCGGAGAACCTGCCGGGCCTTTTTGCTTGTAATTCCCGAGTTTGCTCCGCCCGACGAATTGGTTTAGCCTGCTCACATCCGCTTTCATTTCTGCTGGAGGGCCTATGGCAGCAATTCATCTGCTGGTGAATAATTCTCCTCATGATGTCGATGTTTCTCCCGACATGCCCTTGCTATGGGTGCTGCGCGACAAGCTGAAACTGACCGGGACTAAGTATGGTTGCGGGGCGGGAGTGTGCGGGGCTTGCACGGTTCACCTGGATGGCGAAGCCACGCGATCGTGCCAAACGCCAGTATCCGCGGTTGGAAACCGGAAGATCACAACCATAGAAGGTCTTTCAGAAAACAACTCTCACCCGGTGCAGGTTGCGTGGATCGCCGAACAGGTGCCACAGTGCGGATATTGCCAGTGCGGGCAGGTTATGCAGGCCGCCTCCCTTCTGGCGAAGACTCCGCAGCCCACCGACGAGCAGATCGACGAAGCCATGGGCGGCAATCTCTGCCGCTGCGGGATGTATCAACGAATCCGGCGCGCCATTCATCGGGCCGCGAAAGGAGCCTAATCATGCCAGTCAGCCGCAGAGCTTTTATCGCTGGAGGGACGGCCGCCGGAGCTGGAATCGTCATCGGCGTTCAGATCCCTGGATCACTGCTGTTCGCACAGGAAAATCAGGGCGTCCAGACAAAAAACGTGAATCCCTTCGATGCGTGGATTCATGTGAAGCCGAGCGGAGAGATTTCGCTCATCATCGCAAAATCGGAAATGGGCCAGGGCATTCGCACTGGTTTACTGATTCCACTGGCTGACGAGGCCGAAGTCGACCTGAACTCGGTGCGAATCGAGCAGGCGGAAACGCGGCCGGACATTTATCCGCATCTTGGAACCGGTGGAAGTTCCAGCACGGTGGAGAACTACATGCCCCTGCGCCGCGCCGGCGCGACGGTGAGAGAGCTGATGATCACCGCGGCAGCGACAAGCTGGAGCGTGCCGCGGTCGCAGTGCATGGCAAAAAACGGTGCAGTGCTGCAGAAGGGGTCTTCAAGGCGCGCGAGTTATGGCGAACTGGTTGAGGCGGCATCGAAGCTTCCGCTTCCAGATCCTGAAAAAGTGCCGTTGAAAAAAGAAAGCGAGTTCCGGCTCATTGGGCACGACGTTCCCCGAGTGGATGTTCCCGCCAAGGTCAACGGCCGCGCGCAGTTTGGCCTGGATGTTCGTGTTCCCGACATGCTGTTTGCGGTTATCGCGCGGTGTCCAACGTTTGGCGGTAAGCCGGCGAAGTTCGACGCTACGAAAGCGAAGGCGATGCCAGGGGTTCGAGATGTATTCGAAATACCCGCGATGGGAAACGACATGTTCACGGCGGGCGGAATCGTGGTTGTGGCCGACTCGACCTGGACTGCTATCCAGGCGAGGCAGGCGCTCGACATCACCTGGGACAACGGGCCGGCTGCGTCAGAGTCGACTGAGACGTTGAACGAGGCGTTTCAGGCTGCCATCTCAAAACCAGGCGCGCGCACGCGCAACGATGGCGATGTGGATGCAGCCCTTGGCAAGGCCACAAAGCAGGTCGAAGCAGTTTACGAATTGCCGTTTCAGGCGCACGCGACCTTGGAGCCGATGAACATCACGATTCACCGGCGCATGGGTGAATGCGAAGTTTGGGCTCCGACACAATCTCCGGATTGGGTGCAAGGAACGGTGGCAAAGGTTATGGGTGTGCCTCCGGAAAAAGTCATCGTCCATACGACTTTCATGGGCGGTGGATTCGGGCGCCGATACATGGCGGATTTTCCCGCGGAAGCTGCGCAGATTGCCAAAGTTATCGATCAGCCAGTGCAACTGGTGTGGACGCGCGAAGACGATATGGGTCATGACTTTTATCGCCCGGCGACGCGGCACCGGCTGCGGGGAGCAGTGGATACCCAGGGGCGGCCGGTGGCGTGGGCGCACACCATGGCGTCAACGTCGATCAATGCGATGTGGCATCCGGAGCAAAAGCCGGAAGAGGGTGAGATTGGCGGATCGCAGCAGATGCCATATGCGATTCCAAACGTGCGGCTGGAATACAACGATGTGAAGAGCGCGGTTCCGCGGGCGTGGTGGCGCTCGGTTGAACACTCGTTCAACGGCTTCGTGGTGGAATGCTTTATCGATGAACTGGCGGCTGCGGCGAAAGAGGATCCGGTGGAGTTTCGCCGCGCGTTGTTGGTAAAGCGCACCAAGCCTCTTGGGGATGACGATGTGGATCCGTTGCGGCTGCGGCGAATATTGGATGTTGTTGCCGAAAAATCCGGATGGGGCAAGCCGTTGCCCAAAGGCTGGGGACGAGGAGTGGCCGCCTATAAATCCTTTGGAAGCTATATCGCCGAAGTCGCCGAAGTTTCGGTCGACAAAGATAGGGGCCTGAAGATTCATCGCGTGGTGGCGGCAATCGATTGCGGAACGGCGGTGAATCCTGAGGGCATCCGCGCGCAGGCTGAGAGCGCAATTATCTATGGGCTGAGCGCCGCAGTGAAGAACGAAATCACCATCAAGAACGGCGCGGTCGAGCAGAGCAACTTCAACGACTACGATCCGATCCGGATCAACGAAGCACCGGCTTTGATTGAGGTCCATCTGGCTCCGAATGGCGATGATTGCGGCGGCATGGGCGAGCCGGCTTTGCCTCCGATTGCTCCTGCGGTCGCGAATGCAATCTTTGCGGCAACTGGCAAGAGGTTGCGCAGGTTACGGTTCCAGATGAGTGAGTTGACGTAGAACCCACTCCTCTTAAAACCGGGAAGTAGTGGGGCACGCTTGCGAAAGCTTTTGACTGTAGAGATTGCAGAGTTCGCAGAGAACTTCAAATCTGAGCTTGGCAGCCTACTTTCGCGAATCCTCCGCGAACTTTGCGATAAAACTTTTGACCGCAGAGATCGCAAAGAGCGCAGAGAACGTCCACAACTAGCGTCTGCATCCGCACACTCGAGAAATTTGCGGCTTGGAAGGAATTCGTTTAGCCTCAATCTTCCATGTCACACAAAATCACGCTAATTCCGGGCGATGGCATCGGCACGGAAGTTACGCAGGCCGTGGTACGGATTCTGGAGGCCACCGGCCTGAAATTCGAATGGGAGATGGTTCCGGCAGGGGCCGAGGCTTACGAAAAATACAAAGAATACATACCGAAGGAACTTACCGAGTCTATTGAACGAACGCGAGTCGGGCTGAAAGGGCCGATCACGACTCCGATTGGCGGAGGTTTTGCCAGCATCAACGTGCAGCTACGGAAGCAGTTCGATCTTTATGCGAACTTTCGTCCGGTGCGAAACTTGCCGCATATTCCGACGCGTTATCCGGATATCGATTTAGTGATCGTGCGCGAGAACACTGAGGGGCTCTACTCCGGGCTGGAGCACGAAGTTGTGCCCGGTGTGGTCGAGAGCCTGAAAGTAATGACGGAAAAGGCATGCACCCGAATCGCGCGATTTGCCTTTGAATATTCGCGCAAAAACCAGCGAAAAAAGGTTCACGCGGTGCATAAAGCCAACATCATGAAGATGTCAGACGGCCTTTTCTTGCGGTGCTCGCGCAATGTGGCGAAGGAATATCCCGAAATAACGTACGGTGAGCACATCGTGGACAACACCTGCATGCAGCTGGTGATGAATCCATATCAGTATGACGTGTTAGTGATGGAGAACCTTTACGGCGACATCATTTCGGATTTGTGCGCGGGATTGGTCGGAGGACTCGGGCTAGTGCCGAGCGCAAACTTGGGAGATAAATGCGCGATTTTTGAGGCGGTACACGGATCGGCGCCCGATATTGCAGGAAAGAACCTGGCAAACCCGACGGCCTTGCTGCGCTCGGCTCTGCTGATGCTGCGGCATATTGGAGAGGCTGAAGCAGCGCTGAAGATTCGCAATGCTCTGGAAAAAGTGTATCGCGATCGCGACAAGCTGACGAAAGATGTGGGAGGGAAAGCAGGGACCAAGGAATTCGGGGAGTCGGTCATTGCGGCGATGTGAGGGTGATGTGTTTCACAGCACTGGCAATGCGAGCTGACGTAAGATCCCTCTCCGGCCTACGGCCGGTTCGGGATAACATCGAGACTTCAGCCACTGGGGCGAGAGAAGGGTCGAAACCTCAGCAGCTGAAGCTATGGCTCTAATAGAGATCGGCACCAGTCGTGCACTTCCCGCTTCTCAAAAGAAACAGCAGGTCCCTCGACTGTGAAGATCGTTCCCGCAGGGACGATCTTCTTCGCTCGGGATGACAGGTCAATGGATGAACGGGCGGGGACGCCGTCGCTCCACATCACCTTGTGCGGGACGGGCGGGGACGCCCGTCGCTCGCCTCATTTCTAGTACAAGAACTTCAGCGCGAACTGCACCAGGCGTGGAGCTTGCGCTGAAAGGATGTGATTGAAGGTCGGCGAACTGATATCGCTATCAGGCAGCCGGAAGTTCGTGTGATTCAGAATATTGAACAACTCGGCGCGGAACTGCAGCTCCTTGCCTTCGGTCACGCGAATGTTCTTGAACGCGGAAAAATCCCAGTTGGCGTAACCGGGGCCTTCGGCAATGTTGCGGCCCGCGGTACCGAACTGCTGCACGGGTGAATTGGGGTTTTGCGTGATTGCCTGGAAGGCGTTTGCATTGAGCCAATCGTTGGCTGTCTTCGGACCGGCATTCGCATTCTGTCCAGAAACCAGGTTCGGACGATTGGCGGAGAACCCTGATATTTCCGGCGCGCTACCCTGCACGGAATTATCGTGAGAATCGAACACCGTGAATGGCGTGCCACTCATGACGGTAGCGATGCCGTTCAGCTGCCATCCACCCAGAGCCTGTTGATACCAGCCGTGCGGCTGCTTCCAAAACGGCAACTCCCACTGATAACTGAAGACGAACCGGTGCCGCGCGTCGAAGAGCGATAGTCCGCGCTCGGCGCGAAGATTGAATGGATTTTGCGCCAAGTCGTTTTCGCCCGCGACCGGCTGCGATGCGGAACCGGTTATGTTGAACGACGAGACGTCGTCGATCGCTTTTGAGAAGGTATAGGAGCCGAGGAAAGAAACACCGTGGCCAAAGCGCTTTCGGAGGCTGGCTTCGAGCGCGTTGTAAGCGGAATCAGCAATGCCCGCCACCAGTCCGGTTGAGGAGTAAATACACTTGCTCGGGGGATCGGTGAGCGTGCAACCGGAATAAAGCCGCCGCTGATCGGCGTTGCCAGAGGTTGAAAATGGCTGTCCGGTGATGGGATCAATGCCCGGGATATATCTCGTAGGATTGCCCTCGATGAAGCGTGGCAGCTTGGTTCCCTTGGTGCCGACGTAGCCAATCTCGAAGAGCATGTCGGAGGGCAGGGCGCGCTGTATGTTGAAGTCCCAATCCTGCGTGTACGGCAAGGGAAGATTCGGCGTGAGGGTCAGGTTGGTCAGCGGCGTGGAGAATTGCCCGGCGAGTGGTGGATTGCCGTTAAATGGGTCGGCGAAATTGAAGAATGGAGACGGTCCAATCTGCGGTGTCTGCAAGAATGGCGGCGCGCTAATTGGTGACTGCAGCGGCCCGCCGTCGCCGGTGTAATACGGCTCGTAATAAATGCCGTAGGCGGAAGTCACGAGCCATTTAGCGCTCCCAGTTGGATCCCATGCAAGGCCAACTCTTGGAGCAAAAGCCTTCTTGAATGTTGGAATCAAGCCTGCAGGAACGCCAGGGTCACCGGGATACAGCAGGTCTCTCGGCGCGTTTGGCATCACGACGGACTGACGGCCTGGAACCCAGAGTGTCTGCCGGTTATGGATTTCCGTGTAAGGGAATGGCAAGTCGTAGCGCAAGCCGTAATTCAGAGTCAGGCGACGAGTGACCTTGTAAGTATCTTGCGCGTACCAGTTGAGCGCGTTTCCGCGAATGCCACGATTGAAATCACCGCGGCCCTGCAGGAACACCACCGGCACGCCATAAAGGAAACTGGCGAATGCGTCGGTGACGGGAAACCCGGCGAAAACGAAGAATCCGTTGCTGGCAATTCCCTGCAACGCATTCACCTGAAGATGCTGGTAACCTCCGCCAAACTTGAATTCGTGCGCCCCGCGGACCCAACTCAAAGCACCCGAGTAGTCGAACGAGTTCTCGAAGGTGTCGCGAGGTCCGGTGATGGGATCGCCCACGCTGGTATAACCATTCACCTGAATGAAAGGCGGCCCGGCGGCAAGCGGCAGACTCGGAGAATACGTGAATCCTTCGCTGGCGGGCGAGGTGTGGTTGAGGTGCTCGTCAATCAGGAACTTGTAGCGCAGATACGAGAACCGCAACACGCCGACCATCTCGGGAGAGAAAGTGTGAGTTTCTTGCGCGACAAAGTTTTGCGCGCGATGGTCCTCTCCGACCGGATACCCGGGGATGGTTGCTCCCGCGGTTGAAAGCGGATCGACCCGGGTCACGTTGCTGAACATGTAACGGAAGTTCAGCCTGTCGGCGGAGGTCAAGTAGTGATCCACGCGCAGGCCGAACTGATTTCGATCATCGGTCCGCGTACCGGTTGACAAGAAACCGTTTGTGCCAACATCAGGTGTGGGGAAGAGGCTCAGCAGGTTTACCGCGAACTGACTTTGGGCCAGCGGATTGGCGGGATTCGGCGCTGGGATCTGGTTGTTGGGATACGGCTGATTGAAGAAGATGTTAAAGAGCTGGTGATTGGGATTGCTGCAGAATCCGCCTACCAACTGCTCGCCCTTGCTGGCATCGCATAGTTGAGCGAAATTGCCTTGCCGCTCGGCCAACGACGGTACCGTACTGATCTGCGACTCGCCTTGCCGATTGCGAAATCCTTCGTAGTAACCGAAGAAAAATGTCTTATCTTTCTTGACTGGCCCGCCAATGCTTCCGCCGAATTGATTTTGTTTCAGCGGCTCGACGGTGTTGTTCGGAAACTGCGTCGCATCGAGCGCGTCATTGCGCAAGAACTCCCAGAGCGCGCCATGGAAGTTGTTCGAGCCGGAGCGCGTAATGATGTTGGTTGTCGAACCGAGATTGTGGCCAAATTCGGCGTTGGAATTGTGGGTCAGGATTCTGAACTCTTCGATGGCGTCAATAGGCGGTTCCAGAACGAAACCTCCGTCCACACCGTTGAAATTATTCGCGCCATCGATCAAAAAGTTATTCGACTCGGGGCGTTGACCGTTGACGGCGTACCCCTGTTGTTCACGAAGCGAGCCGCCCGCCTGGAGCAGGCCTGGCGTGAGCGGCACTACTCCCGGCTGAAGCACTCCGAGCTGGGAAAAATCGCGGCCATTCAAGGGAAGATCGTTCAGTTCGCGCTCCTGCACAACCTTGCCCAGGCTGGTCACAGTTGGCTGAATCAAATCGGCATCGGCGTGAACATCAACCACTTCCTCTTCAGAACCGACGCCAAGGTGGACCGGGACTACCGCGGTTTCGTTCACGCTAAGCGTAATGCCATCCTGTACATACTTCTGGAAATTTTTGGCGGCTACGTCAAGACGGTAGTGTCCGACGGGAAGCTCAAGCAGCACGTAACTACCACTCTTGTCGGTGGTGGTGACCCGAGTCAGGCCAGTCTCAGTTTCCTGCGCGGTCACCGTGGCGCCTTGAACGACGGCGCCAGAAGGGTCCGTCACTGTGCCACGGATGTTGCCAGTGATTTGCTGGGCAGAAACGGGAACAGATAGGAGCGCCACCATGACGAGCAGGTTTCTGCTGAAATTCATGAAACTTCCCTTTTTTAACCGAAGTTTTTCCGTGATTGGCAGGACGGCGCGTCGAAAACAAGACAGGCCTCGCCCACGAAAGTGATGGCGATTATAGAAATCGTGCGGAACAGATCAATAATAGGAAAGTAGTAGAAAAGCTGATTTGCGGTAATTTTTTTCTACTATTGTGCGTGCGCGTACTCTCGTTTACGTTACTTCGATCCTGTCTTCGCTCGATTCGTGGGAATGAATACAAGCAAGGATACTTCGGAAACACCCGCTCCAAAACTGCGGCGCCAGCTGGGACTGGCCTCGGCCACCGCTGCTGTCGCCGGCGAAACTATAGCCGTTGGAATTTTTCTTACCCCGGCAGGAATGGCAAAAGCGCTGGGCTCGCCTTTCTGTTTGCTGGCAGTCTGGGCGGTGGTCGGCACTCTGACAATCTGCGGAGCGTTAACCTACGGAGAGCTCGCGGCCCGCTTCCCTCGAGATGGTGGAGTCTACGTCTATCTTTTCGAAACGTATGGGCCGGCGGTCGCGTTTCTTTATGGCTGGATGTGCCTACTGGTGCTCGACCCAGGACTGACGTCGGCGCTGGCCGTGGGACTTGCCAGTTACGCGGCCAATATTTTTCGATTGCCAGGTTTGTCGGCCAAGGTGCTGGCCGCGGTCGTCATATGGGCATTGTGCATTTTGAACATACTCAGCATCAGGATCAGCGCTGGATTTTTGCGCTGGACCACATGGCTTAAACTCGGCCTGCTCGCGTTTCTGGTGGTTTGGGCTCTGAGCCTCAGGCTGGGGTCGTGGGCGAACTTCGTGCCCTTCATCGGACAACGCGCCGGGTCACTTCGCCTCGCGCCGGCATTGGGCGCAGCCATGGTGGGCGCGTTCTTCTCTTTTGGAGGCTGGTGGGACGTAAGCAAGATCGCGGGCGAGGTGCGCGATCCCGGACGTACTCTGCCGCGGGCCATGTTGATCGGCGTGCTCATTGTCACCATCGTTTACGCGATTGTGAGCGTGGTGTTTCTGTACCTGGTTCCGCTCGGGAAGGTGACATCCGACGAAACGTTCGTCGCTCAGGCAGGTGCGGTCTTGTTCGGGCACGCTGGAGCAGTTGTTTTTGCGGGCATTGTGATCGTGTGCGTCTTCAGCAGTATCGCAGCCCTGATCATGTCGGCGCCGCGTGTTTATTACGCGATGGCGCAGGACGGACTATTTCTGCATGGTGTCGCGGCGATTCACCCGCGCTTTGGGTCTCCGGCACGGGCCATCGTCATTCAGGGAGTGATCGCGTCGGTGCTCGTAGCCATCGGCAACTTCCAACAGATCATTGCCTACTTCATGTTCATTGCCATCGTGTTTCTCGCGATGGCAGGAGCCGCTGTGTTCATCGCGCGATCGCGGCAGTCAAGTACCGCGCCATCATTCTTGACGCCGGCATACCCACTGCCGCCCGTGATGTTTCTAATCCTGATTGTTTTGCTGCTGACTTTGCTTGCGGTGCATAGCCCGGGGCAAGCCCTGCTGGGGACGGCCGTGGTCCTGCTGGGATTGCCCGCATATAAACTTTTGCACCGTAGCGGTGCGGAGATGATGCATCATTCCGCAGCTGTCGAAGAGATATAACTATGAGAGCAAGAGAAGGATCGGAAGCGCCCTCGGTGAAACCAGGGACCAAAATCCGAATCATTGAAGACGCTGAGGCTGCTGGCGACACCGCGGCCGCGTATGATTTCTGGCGCGCGGGATCGGGCCGGAAGCAAGTGCCCGGCATTATCAAATGCTTTGGCGCCCGACCGGATTTCCTGCGGCAAGTGGTGCAGTTCTCGAACACAGTCCATTTCTCCGAAGGGCACCTCTCACGGCGATACAAGGAGATGATCGCCAGCTACGTTTCTTATTTGAACCGGTGCCCGTATTGACTGGACAGCCACGCTTACTTCCTGCGTGTTCAGGGAGCAACCGAAGAATGCGTGCAGGCGATTCTGCACGGCAGGCTTGAGGAAGCTGGGTTGACAGAGGCGGAGCGGGCGCTGCTCGATTATGCAGAGCTCATTACGCGGGCGGCCTATCGGTCGACGGCTGGAGATGTGGAGAAACTGCGGGCCGCAGGATGGAAAGAGGAGCAGATTGCTGAAGCAGTCTATGTGACGGCGTTGTTCGCGTTTTTCAATCGAGTGGCGGATGCGTTTGGGGTCGCGTCTCAGGATTACCTAACGATTGGGCATCTCACGCCGTAACACAATTCCTGCAGGGAAAGAAAGAGCCCCACTCTCATCTGATGTGTGAAAGTGGGGCGCAAACTTGCCTTTGCTGCTTACGAACTAGAACTTATACCCAAATCCAACCGAGATGATCGGCCAGACCTTGAGTGGGGACAAGCTGTGGTTGATCTTCCCTTGCTCCGAAATGACGTGCGACTGCACGGTCGGATCGGAAGCTACGCTACGGCAATTCGCCGGCAACCCCGAGTTAGTCGGAAAATCGCAAACACTACCCGAAAAATTCAAAGCGGTCTTTGGGGATCCCTGAAAAGCGATGCCCAATTCCACGGGAATGCTGAAGCGTTTACTTTCGCGATTGATCAGATTTCCCCAGCCAATGGTCGCTACCGGGGCGATCTGATTGAAGTCCAGCTTCCCCTTCGCGGTTGCGGGATTGCTCGGATCGCTGAAGTATTGCTGTCCGCCTAACGTAAAGCTGCCGTTCCCGGGAACAAACGCGCGGGCAGAGACGGGATCGCCCACAAACGCAAGCAAGCCCGGGCTGACGTGGAAGCTTCCCGCCCAGGGAAAGAAATCGTAGTGGGCCTCGATGGTGCGGAAGCTCAGATGGCCGTTGTAGTCGACGCCATCCTTGTTAAAGCTCCGGCTATAGCCCATTACGTTGAAGCCGGCGCGAACGTTTGTGCGGTGGGTAACCCTGGCAGCGACTTCAGCTCCGACGCCCAATAGGCCGGCTTTAACACCGAAACCAAAATTTCCCTGATCTCCGCCGGAAGCACTGGACGATCCGAAAGCTGCCTGCCCCGATTGAGTGTTTGAGCTGGACTGAGCGCAAAGGCTACCGCTCGCGAGCAGACACGTGACGACGAAAAGGCACACGAATCCTCTCATCTTTTCTCCTGGTGATGAATGAATACCCAACGGGGCGGGGGGAAACTTACTGCCAGATGGGGCTACTGGCAGAATGCAGTGCGATATTTGCGGTTGTCAAGAATCAACTCGCGTTACGACATTACTTCTGGAACTCGTCGCATTTACTGCACAGGCAGGCTTCACTTCAGCAAATATTGCTTCACGAACATCACCGTCGCATAGAACTGATAGTCGGCATTTTTCTTCTTGGCAAAGCCATGGCCTTCGTCGTTGGCGAGCAGCCACCAGACTGTGGTTCCGTTCTGGCGAACGATCTCTGCCATCTGGCGCGATTCACTGGCGGGGACGCGGGGATCGTTTTTTCCAGCAATGATGAAGATCGGCTTGGTAATGTTCTTTGCCTTGTTGTAAGGCGCAGTTTTCTCGAGGAATTCGCGCATCTTCGGATCGCGTTCGTCGCCGTACTCAACGCGGCGCAGGTCACGCCGATAACCAGAGGTGTGTTCGAGGAATGTGACCAGGTTCGACGGGCCAACAATATCGACCGAGCAACAGATGCGGTCGTTGTAGTTGGTAGCGACCGCCAGGGTCATAAATCCACCATAACTGCCGCCGGTGACCATTACTCGACTGGAATCGAGGCCGGGCTGGGTCTGAATCCAATTAAACAGCGTGTCTATGTCCTTGTAAGAACCTTCACGCAGGAAACCATTGTCGAGGGACAAAAAAGTCTTGCCGTAACCGGTTGAGCCGCGGACATTGGGAAAGATCATGGCAATGCCAAGCTCGTTCAGATAGTAGTTGTCCCGGCCGCGGAAGCTGGGCCGGAGCTGACCTTCCGGGCCACCGTGAATATCAACAATGACCGGGCGTTTGCCGGTGAACTTGGCGGGAGGACGATATAGAAATCCGCTGATTGAACGTCCATCCCATGATTTCCAGTGGATCAGCTCAGGTTCAGAAAACGTTGAGGTGCTCAGGCCGCCGGTTTCGCTGAATGTCCAGCGATCGACTTTGCCGGTCTGAATGTCGAGGGAATAGACGTCGGAGCTTGAACGCGCCGACGAAACCTGAAATCCGAGGTCACGATTATTGTTGTGCCACTTCACTCCGGAGATTACGCCTTTGGGCAAAGCGGGCAGGGCTTTGTCTTTGCGGGTAGCCGTGTCGAGCACATGCAAAACACCGAAACCGTCTTCGTCGGTTACATAGGCAAGCAGCTTGCCGTTATCGGAAAGGTCGAAATCGCTGACGTCCCAGGGAACGTGGGTCGTCAGATAGGTGTGTTGCTTGGATGTGAGATCGATGTAGGCGAGACGGTGAAACTCAGAGTCCTTATCGGTGGTTGCATAGATTCCCTTTCCATCTTTGGCAAAAGCTCCATCGTCGTAATTCACCTTGACATCGCCTTTTGGAGTGAGCAGGGTCTTCTCGCCTGTGCTCGCGTCCATCAGCCACAAGTAACTTTCTTCAGCGGAGATGAAGTTGATCACCAGCAGTTGCTTCTCGTCGGGCGACCAATCGAGCGCCTGCCAGCCTCCGCCGTCGAGTTTGGCCAGGAGGTGGTCGCTTTTAGGATCGGCGGGATTCATGACCCAAATATCGACATCATTACCATCCCGGCGCGTCGAGCCGTAAGCGATCTTGTCGCCGCTGTGCGACCAAACCATACCGATATTTCGTGATTTGCCGTCGGTCAGCAGCGTAACGTCGCCGCTTGAAATTTCATAGCGATAGAGCTGATAAAACTCGCCTCCGCCGACGTCTTTGCTGAAGACAAAATAGTCATCGTGCCGGGGATTGAATCGCGCCTGGCGGACGGCATCGGGATAGAAAGTCATCTGCGTGCGCGCTCCGCCAGGCATTTTCACGAGATGAATCTCAGGCACATCGGCGAAGCGGGTGGAAATCAGCATCTCGCGGCGCTGGGGGTGCCAGCTGGCGAGGACCGCGCCGCGAAAATTGCTGTAGCGCTCGACAGTTTCAGCCAGAGAAGCAGGAATCGGCGGGACGCCTTCCACGACGAGGTTCTCATTCGGAGAAATTGTTGCGTTTTGCGCGAAGGCGGCGTGGGTCAGAAGGATTGCTAGAGAGATAGTAAACAGGCGGTAAGTTTTCATTAAGATCCTCTTCGAGGTTGCGGAAGAAGCAAATATCGGCGCGGGTGATCTTAGCAGAAACAGCACCTTGGGGTTGTGATGATGCTCGCGGCTCTGAGAAAAGTTTAAACCGCAAGAGATCGCTGAGTTAGCAGAGAACGAAAAACCCCGCCGGACGGCGGTTGCACACTAACATAGCTGCTAAAATTGTTTCCCAGGAGGTGTCTTGAAGTCAGAAGCGACCCCGTATAATCCCTGGCATCATCGGATTGCCATTTTCATAGCTTGTGTCACCTTTCTCGTTATAGTCGCCGGCGCGCTGGTAACCAGCGAAGATGCTGGTTTATCTGTACCGGACTGGCCAACGTCATACGGCCATTTAATAAAACTGCCCCCTTGGGTTGGCGGCATCGTCTACGAACATAGCCATCGCATGATCGCGTGGTTCACGGGCATGTGCACGATCGTGATCGCGTTCTGGACGTGGTTCGCCGACCGCCGGCGCTGGATGAAATATCTGGCATTCGGCGCGCTGGGCACGATTATCGCGCAGGGTATTCTTGGCGGAATGACGGTGCTGCATTTCTTGCCGCCTGCGGTCTCGACCGCTCATGCCGTGATCGGTCAGACATTTTTTTGTATCTGCGTCGTGATTGCCGTGTGCACCGCCCGCCAATGGGTCGAGCAACACCCACAATCACTGGCGGATAACGGTCACCCCAAGCTCGTCGTGTTGTGCTGGTATTCGATCCTGATCCTTTATGTGCAGTTGGTATTCGGCGGGATGTTTCGCCATCACGGGATGTCGTGGGCGCCACACGTAATCAATGCGCTGTCAGTCGCGCTGATTCTGACGTGGACGGCCGTTCGCGCGCTAGCTCAATTTTCCAGGATCGATTCAATCCGGCGTTCGGCGGAACTCTTGCTCTTCCTGCTGGTCGTTCAACTCTTCCTCGGTTTTGCTGCGTTCTTCACGAAAGTGGTTCATGTGCCTGGGACGTCGCCGGAGGATTTTTACACAGTGCTTTCGACGGTGTCTCACGTTGCAGTTGGAGCACTGTTGCTGGCGACGACAGTTGTGCTTGCGCTACAGACGTTGAGGCATGTAGCTGTAGCGCGTAAGGAAGAGATCCCGGAAGCTGGTGCGGTGCCTGCGAAGGCACATTAAGGGAGAACAATGATTCTCCGGTATCGATCGGGACAAGAGATAAGGAAGGGAGACCGGGTTTTATTCCACCGGAATCCGGCCGAGGTCGAGTTTGTGGCGGCTGATGCCAACGATCCGGAGCTGGCGTGGTATGTCAGCGAATATGGCGGGGGCGTAATGGTTTTCGAGGGTGCGATTTCAGGACGTACGTTTATAGACGCGGATTCCCTTCCCGAGTACGAAGATCTGGAATTTGTTTCGCGAGAAGATCAGAAATAGCAGATTCGTCACTGCTAAAGCAGTTGGAATGACATTGTCGGCGGGTTAATTGGTGATCCGTTCCGCCTAATGGAACCAACGTTGTGTCCCGTTATCGTAAAATACCTATTTGACTTCCCACACGTCAGCTATCGCAGAGATCGGCCCATCGAATGCAGAATTTCCTGCATCTCCGGTCATTGTCATTCGAGACATTGTGCACCGCTACGGCGACCGCATAGCCCTGAACGGAGCCTCGTTCGATGTTCAGGCAGCGGAGCTTTTTGGATTACTCGGTCCGAATGGAAGCGGTAAAACCACGCTGTTTCGAATCCTTTCTACCCTGATGGTGCCGGTCGGGGGCCATGCGATGATTCTGGGACACAACGTTGCGAAAGAGCCCACGCAGTTACGGCGAGAAATTGGCGTCGTCTTTCAGGCGCAGAGCATTGATTTGAAATTGACCGCGGCGGAAAACCTGCGGCACCAGGGACACCTGTACGGTCTGCGCGGTGCCGCTTTGCGGAAACGAATTTCAGAGATACTTGAACGGGTCGGGCTTTCGGACCGCGCCAAAGACAAGGCGGAAACATTCTCCGGCGGAATGCAACGGCGGCTGGAACTGGCAAAAGGACTGTTGCACGCCCCCCGGGTGCTGCTGCTCGACGAACCCACGACTGGACTGGATCCGGGTGCGCGGCGCGATGTGTGGCAGTATCTTCGAATTTTGCGCGATGAAGAGCAAGTCACCGTGCTGGTGACCACTCACCTGATGGAAGAGGCTGAACGATGCGACCGGCTGGCAATTCTGAATGAAGGCAAACTGGTCGCGCTGGGAACGCCAGGGGAACTCAAGCAGGAAATTGGTGGCGATGTAATCGTGCTGGAGAGCAAGAACCCCGATCCATTGGCGGGACGGATTCGGACGCGATTCAACATTGATGTGCGGCTTGTGGACGGACAACTCCGGATCGAAAAGGACCACGGACATCGTTTTGTGACCGACCTGGTCGAGGCTTTCCCCGGGGAGATTGATTCGGTTTCGATCGCGAAGCCCAGCCTAGAGGACGTTTTCATACGGCGTACCGGACACCGCTTCTGGACGGAAAGCTCCACGACGGAGAGCACAGAGGAACACGGAGCAAATCGATAGGCTGGAGACTGAACCAACCACGAAGGACACCAAGGTACACGAAGGAAACTGAATGGCGACTCGAACCATGACGGTGCCGGCAGCGGCAAGCATTTCTAAGACTGAACTATTGCTGCCTGCGTTCACGCTTTGGTGGCGCGAGGTGGTTCGGTTTTATCGGCAGCGAACCCGGGTGGTGGGCGTGATTGCATCGCCGGTTGTTTTCTGGCTGGTGATCGGATCAGGATTTGGAACTTCGTTTCAATCCGGCGACTCCGGAGCGAATCAGCACTATCTGGATTACTTCTATCCCGGCGCGCTGATCATGATCGTGCTATTCACTTCCATCTTCACCATGATGTCGGTCATTGAAGACCGGAAGGAGGGATTTCTGCTTTCGGTGCTGGTGGCGCCGGTGTCTCGATCGGCAATTGTCCTGGGAAAAGTGCTGGGCGGAACGACGCTGGCAACCATTCAGGGATTGATCTTCCTGATTTTCGCACCGCTGGTCGGAGTGCACATGGATGTGGGAAGTTTTCTACTGGTTGTGCTGGCGGTGTTCTTAGTTTCTTTCGCCTTAACAGCTCTGGGATTTGCAATTGCATGGCCGATGGATTCGACGCAGGCGTTTCACGCAATCATCAATCTTTTCCTGATTCCGCTCTGGCTTCTCTCCGGAGCCCTGTTTCCGCTTTCTGGCGCATCGGGATGGTTGCGGGTGATCATGCGCGTGAATCCGCTGACCTATGGTGCGGAAGCCTTGCGGGACTTGTTGTATCCGGCGAGCCAAAGGGAATTTTCGCTGGTGTCGTCCATGTCGACGCTGGTACTTTTCAGCCTGTTTATGTTCGGGCTGGCGTTCCTGCTGGCGAACCGGCGCACGACCAAGCCCGCGGCATAGAACCAATTCACCACAGAGCCACAGAAGCACAGAGAAACTGTTGAATGAATTTATGCCTACCCCACTTCTACAGAAATGGTCCTGTTTTTCTCTGGGTCCCTGTGTGACTCTGTGGTGAACTGATCTCGCAATGCCCAACAATTACGCCATCTTTCCCGTGATCGACGCCACTCTCAACGGCACCAGCGCCGTTCTACTCGTCACTGCGCATCGCATGATCAAGCGTGGGCGAGTCGCAGTTCATCGCGGACTCATGATCACGGCGGTCGCGACATCCACGCTATTTCTCATTTCGTATCTTTATTATCACGCTCACGTTGGTTCAGTAAGATTTCAGGGACACGGCTGGTCACGTCCAATCTATTTCAGCATTTTGATTTCGCATACGATTCTTGCCGCCGCGATTGTGCCCCTGGTGATCGTTACGCTCACCTTCGCGCTGCGCGAGCGCTTTGACCGCCACCGTGCGATCGCGCGCTGGACCTATCCGCTGTGGCTGTATGTTTCTGTGACTGGCGTGGTGATCTACTTCATGCTTTACCACGTATGTGCGCCTTGAGATGGCGCGGAAGACCAGAACAGCGGAGACAGCATCACCTTCCTAGTGCCCGATTTAACAGCATTGCCAGGCGAAGCCCGCCAAGAGCAAGGCGTTGGTTCACAATTCCGATGTCTTTGTTGTAGTATGCCTGGTCCACCGATCCACCCTGGTTAAGCCAAACCTTGTGGGCGAGACCAAAAGACTCATTGGCCCAGTCCGCGGGCGTGCCGTGCGCTTTCTGCTGTAACTTTCGCTGGGCGATTAAACCCTCCTCGTATGCAACGTAGGCCGCTTCGTTGCGCCCCGTGTGTTCAATCAAACCTGCATCCCAGACATAATGCAGGTTGCAGGGGCGAGTTCCGCATTGAGGCGATCCAAACTCGACCACGTGGATATCGTTTCCGCCACGAGCTTCAGCAATCGCATGCAGGGGCTGATGAATGTCGCCGACAAAATGAACGAGGAATTTGAGAGCCTCCAGGCGCTCAGGCGTGGGGGCATTCTTATTGGAAAGTGTCCGCTCAAACATATTAATTCGATCCACCACGCAATTGTGGTGGTCCCGCAAGGACTCGGGGTACTTAGCGTCGGGGCGATAACAATCGCGGTTCTCGGAGAAGCCCGCTGCGCTCATCGGGATGTCGACAAAATGCCATCCATAGGTTTCAGGGCGCTGAGGCCGGACTTCGTCGGCCCAGGTAGAAACAGACGCTAGATCATCGTTGCCGAGGAGTTTCTGGACATTCTGCCTGGCGGTTTTGCTGAGATGTGCACGGGCAATGTCGGCGACGACCTGATGACCTTCCGGTCCCCAGGCAAACGAAAGTATCGGATGGCATAAGAACAACAGCAAAACTGCCGTAGTCTTCCTCATAGAGGTGGGAAACAGTTTACTAGGTGAGCGCGGCAGGCGTGGTACAGGCAGGAGCGAATCGTGTCATGGAAAAGATTCAAGACGCGAGCTTCCATCGCAATTGAGAGAGGTTTTTCGGCCATCGATGAAGACCGGTTTCGGCTTGCATCGTCAACAGATTTGGGGCACCAAACTAACCAACAAGTCGAGCAGGTACAGGCATTTCTGCGCATGTTACTCTCAAACTGCTCTGGTGTGTGTTGCTCCGATCGAGGAGTGGCAGACCCAAAAGAAAATTTTCGCCGCTTATTGCGCACGGTAGAGACGCTCTCGGACCTCGGACCGGAAATAACAGCCGAACGCGAGTTCACTCAGACCGCGCAGACGATGCTTTCCGCGCTCATGCACGCCACGAGCGCAAGCGAAGGCGTGTTGTTCGTGTTCATCGAAAAGCCGTCGATGCTGAATTCCGTGGCAGCGGCCGGATTCGCGCTGATTCCCGATCCTTCGGTTATTCCTCTCCTGCCCCGCCACGTGCATGCATTGACATCGCTGCAGGGGGCGGTGTTGCTGCAAAAATCGTCTTACGACACATTTCTCAGCGCGAATGGAAATGTGGCTCCTGAACTTTTCAAATGCCTGACTCCGCTTAAAGTGGGAGGGAAACTGGTAGGCGCGGTCGCGCTCGGCCGGCGCGAGGGCGATTCGCTCTACGATGAAGAAGGCTTGCAGGCCCTCGATCTGCTCTGTCACTACGTAGCTCTGGCGGTACAAAACCACGCGCTCACGCAAACTCTGGCGCAGAGGGTAGCGGAGAATTTAAGGCTGATGGCTTCGCTGCACGGGTTTTACGATAATGCGTTAGAGGCATTCGCGGCTGCGATCGACGTGAAGCATGTCAATATTCATGGGCACTCTCTTCGAGTCGGAAGGTATGCGGCCGGGATCGGGGATGCGCTCGGAATGGATGCCAACGAAGTTGCGGCTCTGCGCTCCGCCGGATATTTGCACGACATCGGAAAGGTGGCGGTTGACAAGCGACTGTTCGGAAAACCGAGTTCTCTCGATCCCGAAGAATTTCAGGAGATGGCCGATCACACGACTGTCGGACATCAGATTGTGACCGGAGTGCAATTCCCCTGGCCTCGAATTCCTGAGATTGTGCGCTGGCATCACGAGCGCGCCGATGGCTCCGGTTATCCGGACGCATTGCTGAATGAGGATGTGCCCATGCAGGTCAGAATCGTCGGCCTCGCTGACACATTTGATGCCATGATCAGCCCGCGACCCTACCGCGAACCGATTTCGTTGGGCACAACGCTGAATGAAATCGTTAGAATTACGCCGCAGAAATTCGATCCCAATGCCGTGCATGCGCTCTTGGTCCAGATACGGCGCGACGCAATCGGCAGCAATCGCACATTATTTCTGGAAGATCGTTCGGCGGGGAATCTGGCCCCAACCGACATCGATCATCTGGCGGCGACGCTGCAGCACAAAGTTTCAAACGGGCGGTCTTTTCTCACCTGATTCCGGATTATGCCTGACGTTTTAGATCGCCTGAAAGTCCTGATCGACTCTTCGACGCCCATCATCGTGATGGAGACCGTGGAGGAGATGCGCGCCGTGCAACTGGTTCGCGAAGCCTCATCTCCCCTGAACCTGGCGGTTTTTGAATGGAGCATTGCGAGCGGCCTGGTGCGCTGCGGCGGCAATGCGGGCATGTCTGTTGAAATGAAGTTTCCCGGCGCAGCCCACGCGAACTTGCGCGTTCCTGACCAAGCCGCTGCCAACGCAATTTACAACAGCCAAGAACCAGCACAGGCCTTGAGCACACTGGAGTCCATCTCCATTGAGGCAGTGTTCATTCTGAAAGATTTCCATCGGCATATGGATGATCCGGTGGTGGTGCGGCGGTTGCGGGATGTAGGACAGAAATTCTCGACCAACCGGCGAACGGTTGTGATCACTGCTCCCTCGTTGACGATTCCGCCAGAACTGTCAAGCCTGGTGGAATTTTTGGAACTTCCGCTGCCCGACAAAGCGAGACTGCGGCAAATTGTTGATGATGTCTGGAAACGAGTGAGCAGTAGCCGGACTTTACGCAAGAGTCTGGATGCCGGCGGAATCGATGCCGTCGTAAACAATCTGCGGGGTCTCACCGAGGAGGAGGCTGATCGCGCCATTTCGCAGGCCATCGTCACCCGCTACGGACTGGTTCCGGAAACCATCACCGATGTTTTGGCGGCAAAAAAGGACCTGCTGCAGCACTCGGGCATGCTCGATTTTGTGGACGCCGGTGAAAATATGGCTGCCATCGGCGGACTGGAAAACCTGAAAAATTGGCTGGCGCAACGGCGAGGCTCATGGGAGGACTCAGCGCGTCAGTTCGGCCTGGAGCCCCCGCATGGGGTGATCATTCTCGGCGTGCAGGGTTGCGGCAAATCCCTATGCGCGCGGGCGGTCGCGGGAGAATGGAAGCTTCCCCTGGTCAAGTTCGACACGTCCGCGATTTATGACAAATACATTGGTGAGACCGAAAAGAGAATTCAGAAAGTGTTTCAGGTAGCGGAGGGGCTGGCGCCGTGCGTGCTCTGGATTGATGAACTGGAGAAAGTTTTCGCGGGAAGCGGGCCGGATTCTGCCTCGGTCGACGCGGGTGTCTCATCGCGAATTCTCGCCGCATTTCTTTCCTGGATGCAAGACCGCAAAGCTGCTGTGTTCGTGGCCGCGACCTGCAACAACGTTACGGCGCTTCCGCCGGAACTGATCCGCAAAGGGCGCTTCGATGAGCTGTTCTTCGTGGACCTTCCAAATCAGAGCGAGCGGAAAGAAATTTTCGCCATCCAGCTGAGCAAACGAAAGAGGAATCCGGCAGATTTCGATTTGCAACGCGTCGCATCCGCAGCCGCCGGATTTTCGGGAGCTGAGATCGACGCGGCCGTACAGAGCGCGCTTTACGCCGCTTACAATGGAAAGCAGGAGCTAACAACCCAAATTTTGCTGAACGTTTTGTCTCAGACCGTGCCGCTTTCAACCACCCGGGCAGAAGAGATCCAATCGCAAAGAACGTGGGCAAGGCAACGGGCAGTTCCGGCATCGGTTCCAGACGCTCGCGGAGAGAACGCGTAGTTCGTGCGGGCAGGCGCGGCTAAGATCAGGGAGGAACTTTGAACGATTTTCTGCTTTCCATCGTGCTCGGAATTATCGAGGGGCTTACCGAATTTCTTCCGGTAAGTTCTACCGCGCATTTGCGGATTGCGGAATCACTATTTCACATCAACCTGGGCGACGGCTATTGGAAAATGTATACGATCGTGATCCAGTTGGGCGCGATTCTATGTTTGCCGATTTATTTCCGGCATCGCATCTCGAAATTTCTCAGCACGTTTCCGCATGGCGAAAGCGGCGACCGTACCGCTTTGACTCACCCATTAGGATTGACCATCATCGCATTCGTTGTGACTGCAATTCCCGCGTTTCTCTTGACGAAAGTTATCGGCAAGCACCTTGAAAGCCTGGTGATAATGGGCACCTCGTTAATCGTCGGCGGCATCATTATGTGGGTTGTTGATGCGGCAAATGCTCGGTCAGAGAAGCTGGGCCCTGGCGCACCCGGGAGCCGAATTCATACCTGGCATATGGAGGCGATGAGCCCGGGCCAGGCGATTTGGATTGGGGCATGTCAGATTTTTTCGGCAGTTTTTCCGGGGACTTCACGTTCCATGTCAACGATCGCCGCCGGGCAGATTGCAGGAATGTCGCGTGCCTCCGCTCTGGAGTTCTCATTTTTTCTCTCTATCCCTACCATGGTCGTCGCAACGTGCTATGACCTGCTCAAATCGTTGCGCGGCAAAGGGGTCAACCCGATCGGGGTCTCGCAGATCGATGCGCATGGGTGGATTGTTTTGGCGATCGGGTTTGTGGTTTCATTCATCGTCGCCTACGGCTCGGTTGCGTGGTTTATGGCCTGGGTGCGCAAACACGGATTCGTTCCATTCGCAATTTACCGGCTCATAGTCGGCACCCTGGTGCTGGTTTTCCTGGCGAAAACGGTGTGAGAACCCAGCCACTTCAGCCAACTACCCAAAGATGCTAAGTTGCTAACCTTCAGAGGCAGCGATAGTCTAACCATGCGCTCACCCACAACAAACAATTCAGGCTAAAAGTCCGCCGACAACGGAAGACTGAACAAGGAGAAAGACTCATGTTGAAGAAAACGGCTTTGACGACGTTAATTGTCCTCACCCTCGGCGTGCTCGCCTCTGCCCAGCAAGACAAGAGCAAGCGCCCCAGCCCGCCAGCGCATACGCAATGCAAATTTTCTGATGGAAAAACGATCACCATCGATTATTCCAGCCCCCGCATGAAAGGCCGGAAGGTTTTCGGCGGACTGGTTCCGTACGGCGAAGTGTGGCGAACAGGCGCCAACGAAGCCACCACATTTGTCACCGACACCAACCTCACCGTCGAAGACAAAGATGTGCCCGCCGGCAGTTACACAATCTTCACCGTTCCGGAGCAGGACAAGTGGACGCTGATCGTTAACAAGCACACCGGCGAGTGGGGCATTCCGTATAAGTATCAGTCGGAGGAACTGGCGCGCGTGCCGATGCAGGTCTCAAAAAGGTCCGCTCCGGTCGAGGATTTTACGATCAACCTTGAGCAGAGCGGCGGATCATGCACGCTGCAAATGAGCTGGGAGAATACGCAGGCGTCGGTAAAGCTTTCCGAAAAGAAATAATCACAGCTCTGGCTATCGCAGACGGCGTTACAATGGCGGCAAATCCTACGGGAGGTGTCCCATGCCCGTTTATGACTACGTTTGCAAGGACTGCCATCAAACCTTCGAGCGGGTCCTCACATTGCACGAGCACGATAGCGAGCAAATGAGGTGCCCGCATTGCGGAAGTAAGAACATCGAACAGGAAGCCGCGGCGTTTTATGCGGTGACTTCGAAGAAAAGCGCGTAGGAGAACAGGCTTCAGGCTTCAGGCTTCAGGCTTCAGGCTTGGAGGCTCAGCTGCCAGAGTTGTGGATGGCTGGGCACCTGGCTTCCACCGCAGCACTGGTCTCCTCGCTGCCGCAGTTTCGTCTAAGCGCGAGACACGCGTGGAATGCGGCGCGGTGCGCACGAGTTCCGTGTCTTCTTCGGCTTCCTGCGCGATGGCTTTCATCGCCTCCACGAAGAGGTCCAGTTCTTCTTTGGATTCGCTTTCGGTCGGCTCGATCATCATGGCCCCAGGCACGATCAGCGGGAACGCGGTCGTGTACGGATGAAAGCCGTAATCGATCAGCCGTTTCGCGATGTCCATAGTGCGCACGCCTTTTTTTGCCTGCAGTTTGTCGCTGAAGACTACTTCGTGCATGCTGGCGCTGGAATAAGGCAAATCGTAGGTGCCTTCAAGATTCTTGCGAATGTAGTTGGCATTTAACACGGCATCTTCGGTGGTTTGACGCAGGCCATCGGGTCCATTGGCAAGGATGTAAGCCAGGGCTCGAACGAACATTCCAAAGTTTCCGTAGAACGAGCGCACGCGACCGATTGACTGCGGGCGATCGTAGTCAAATCCGAGAGTGCCGTCGGACTTCGAAACCAGGACCGGCTTCGGCAGGAATGGCTCCAGCGTCTTCTTGACGGCGACAGGGCCAGATCCCGGTCCGCCTCCGCCGTGCGGAGTTGAGAAAGTCTTGTGAAGATTTAAGTGCATCACATCCACGCCGAAATCGCCCGGACGCACTTTGCCGACCAGCGCATTCATGTTCGCACCGTCCATGTAGAGCAGGCCGCCTTTGGCGTGAAGGATGTCCGCGATTTTATGAATCTCCTGCTCGAAAACACCCAGCGTGTTGGGATTTGTGAGCATGAGAGCGGCGACTTCGTCGTTCATCTGCGCTTCGAGTGCGGCAATGTCCACGATTCCCTTGGCGTTGGACTTGAGGTTCTCAACCGCATAGCCAACCATGGCCGCGGTAGCTGGATTCGTGCCGTGCGCGGAGTCGGGAATCAGAACTTTCTTGCGCGGTTTGCCTCTTGAATCGTGATACGCGCGCACGAGGAGCAGGCCGGTGAGTTCTCCATGTGCGCCGGCGGCCGGTTGTAGCGTGATCGCGTCCATGCCGGTAATCTCGAGCAGGCACTCGCCAAGCGTTTTGATGATTCGTAGCGCGCCTTGCGAACTTTTCTCGGGCTGATAAGGATGAGCATTGGCAATGCCATCGAGCCGCGACACTGCCTCGTTCACACGCGGGTTGTACTTCATCGTGCAGGAACCCAGGGGATACATTCCCAGATCGATGGCGTAGTTCCAGGTGGAAAGCCGCGTGAAATGGCGGATGATTTCAATTTCGCTGACCTCGGGCATGTTGCCAAGGTCTTTTCGCTCTGAGGAGCCGAGGAGTTTCTGCGTGTCTACATCTGGCACGTCGAGCGGCGCCAGTTTCCAGGCGGCTTTGCCGGGAGACGATTTTTCGAAGATCAGCCCTTCGTTCTGGCTGACATGCCGCGTGGCTTTGCGAGTCATATGCTTCATCGCGCCACCTCAGCTTCTTCTTCTCGTGCGCTGCGAACTGAACGCTCGCTCTCTGCAACGTTCCCCACTGCGGTGTCAATCATGCTGCGCGAAGTCATCTCGGTACAGCACCACAGTGAGGAATTGCCGAGTTCCGGATAAAACTTCTTCAGCGGAAATCCACCGATGATTTTGTGCCCGAGCAGGCGAGAGTTGATGGCGTAAGGATCTTCGCTGGTGCGAATGACGAACTCATTGAAGCGCGGGACTCCGGCAAAGAGAACCTCCGAATGTTTTCCGAACTGCTGTGCCGCATACGCAGTTTTTGCCAGGTTTTGGCGCGCGAGTTCCTTCAGGCCAACTTTGCCGTAAACCGTCATGAAAATGTTCGCCATGAGGGCGATCAGTGCCTGGTTCGTACAGATGTTCGAGGTCGCCTTCTCGCGGCGGATGTGCTGCTCACGTGTGGCCAGTGTCAGAACAAAGCCGCGCTTTCCATTGCGATCAGTGGTCTGTCCGACAAGGCGACCGGGCATCTGGCGAACGTACAGCTCGCGCGTCGCAATTACGCCGCAGTACGGCCCACCAAAGCCGAGGGGAACTCCAAACGATTGCGCTTCCATGGCAATGATGTCCGCCGAACGAGGAGGCTCGACTATTCCCAGCGAAACCGCTTCAGGGATCGCGACCACAAGCATTGCGCCTTTGCTGTGGACGACGTCAGCAAGCGCTTCGATGTCTTCGATAGTTCCGAAAAAATTCGGTGATTGAACCAGAACGCATGCGGTATCCGATGAGATCGAATTTTCGATTTCACGAGCACTTACACGGCCATTCTCAGCGAAGTTCACAATCGCCAACGGCATGCCTTGATGAGACGCGTACGTTGACAGCACCTCGCGATACTCCGGATGGACGCTGCGCGCAACCACGACCGAGCGTCGTCCGGTTAGGCGGACCGCCATCATCACGGCTTCAGCGGCAGCAGTCGACCCGTCGTACATGGAGGCGTTTGCCACCTCCATCCCGGTCAGTTCGCAGATCATGGTTTGAAATTCGAAGATGGATTGCAGCGTCCCCTGTGAAATTTCCGCCTGATAGGGCGTGTAGGCGGTGAGAAATTCGCCGCGCGAAATCAATGCGTCGATGATCACCGGGCGATAGTGATAGTAAGCGCCGGCGCCCAGGAACGTAGCGTGGCCATCGCCGTTTTCGCGCGAACGCTCGCGGAACCAGTCGACGATTTCCGACTCAGCCATTTGGCGGGGAATCTTGAGATCACGGTTCAGCCGGTATTCGGCGGGAATGGGCGCGAACAGGTCGTCGATTGAGCGCGCGCCAATGGCCTTCAGCATGGCTTCGCGGTCAGCCGGGGATTTGGGAAGATAACGCATAAATCAGCTATTAGCTTTTAGCAATTAGCTTTTAGCTTGAACCCGTACTTCGGCTAAAAGGTAAGAGCTAACAGCTGGCTAGTGTCCTCCTTCTTCAGCAACAAACTTCTCGTAATCGGCGGAGGAGAGCAATGATTTCAACTCATCAGGGTTTTTCAGTTTGATCTTCACCATCCATGAACCATGGGCATCTTTGTTGATTTTCTCGGGAGCAGTCGCCAATACCGTATTGATTTCGGTAACCGTGCCGGATGCCGGGGCATAGAGATCAGAAACAGCCTTCACCGATTCCACCGAGCCAAAGGTCTTGCCTGCCGTGATTTCAGTCCCTGCCTTAGGCAAGTCCACAAACACGATGTCGCCCAGGGATTCCTGGGCGTAATGGGTGATGCCGATCGTCGCGGATGTGCCGTCAGGTTTGATCCACTCGTGCTCTTTGGTGTACTTGAACTCTGCGGGATAGGACATTATGAGTCAGCTCCTAGCGTTTGGTTCTTGGCTCTTGGCTCTTGGTTCCTGGCTCTTGGTTCCTGGCTCTTGGTTCCTGGCTCTTGATTCTTGGCTCTAGCTTCAACCGTCAGTGCAGCTTTATGACGTCTGCGCTTCTTAGGGCTTTTTAGGCCGCTTGTAAAAAGGAGTCGGGACGACCTTCGCCTTAACTCCCTGGCCGCGAATTTCAACCTGCAATTCCGTTTCAACCGCGCTTTGACCTGACGGCACGTATGCCAACGCGACGTTTTTTTTCAGAAACGGCGCATACGAGCCACTGGTAACGTATCCAATTTCTTTGCCTGCGGAATCGAGCACTTTATAGCCGTCGCGAGCGATGCCGCGACCGATCATCTCCAGTCCGACAAGGTTCCGGCTAATAACAGATGCTATGGCTTTGGCCAGCGACTCACGCCCGATAAACTCCTGCTTCTCCATTTTGCAGAAGCGGTCCAGGCCCGCTTCCCACACATTGATGGTATCGGAAATTTCGTGTCCGTAGAGCGGCAGCTTGGACTCGAGGCGAAGCGTGTTCCGAGCGCCCAGCCCGCAGGGAATAGCGCCGAATTCCCTTCCCGCTTCCAGCACTTCGTTCCACACGCGGGCGCTGGTCGGCTCGTCGCTGGGAACGTAAATCTCGAAACCATCTTCTCCGGTGTAGCCGGTTCGCGCGATCAAAATGTTCTTCAGCCCGGAGACAGCGCCGTGCGTGAACCAATAGAATTTCACCGATCCGAGCTCCGCATCCGTGAGCTTCTGCAGAAGATTAATGCCTTTGGGCCCTTGGATCGCAATTTGTGTAAAGTCATCTGATAAATTTTCTACGTTGCAATTGAATTGGCGCGTGTTATCGCGCACCCAGTTAAAATCCTTTTCGCGCGTTCCGGCATTGATGACGAGCAGGTATTCTTCCACTCCAAGCCGGTGGACGATGACGTCATCGACGAACGTTCCCTGCGGATACAGGAGAGCTGAGTACTGCGCCTGTCCGACCGCGAGTCGGGCCGCGTCGTTCATGGAGATGTGTTGCACAGCAGCCAACGCCTCTGGCCCGGCTAGACGGATATCGCCCATGTGGCTGACGTCAAAAATACCCACGCCGGTTCGCACCGCCATGTGCTCGGCGATAATGCCGGAGTACTCGACTGGCATGTCCCAGCCGTTGAAGTCCACCATCTTCGCGCCCAGCTTCCGGTGGACGGAGTTGAGCGCAGTCTTGCGGACCGCGGGTGTGGTTTCGACAGGAGACAAAAGGCCTCAGTATCAGCAGGGGCTGGGCCACTGACAGGAAACTTATAAAACTACCATGGGGGCAGGACGCGATTCAACCGCGGATCGGCACCACTCAAGCTAATCCGCGCTCTGCCCGTCACGTGCTAGGCTCACTGTAATTGATTCTCTCAAACTTCGCGTGGAGGGGGAATGCGAAGATTTCTGGCTGCGGCGACGCGGCTGTGTTTCGTCGTGTTGCTTGGCGTTGTGATCCTCGCAGCGATGCTGCCAACGGCCGCGCTCGCGCAAAAAACTGAACCGAAGAACGAATTTGCGGTAGGCATCGGCGCTACTGTAATCAGCGATCAGAAAGTTCCAAATACCAATTTCTTTGATAACACGGTTCATTCGGGCAAGGGAGTGTCTTTTTCATTTAATTATGCTCGACAGCTGCACAGGTTCAGATGGGCTGATAGTTCCATTGGCATTGAGGTCCCGGTGATTTACAACCCGGACGAGGACCTGAACTATGGCCTTAATGTGATTCCGGAGCAGTACAGCTCGCTTTTCGCGACTCCGGCAGTCCGCCTCAGCTTGCTACGAAACCTTGCGGTTTCGCCATGGGTGAGCCTTGGTGGGGGCTTTGGACATTTTGCTGCAAGCGCCAGTCTTGAATCCGCGAACGCCGCGAACACGGGGTCCCGCGCAAAAACAACCGGGATCATGCACGGCGGAGTCGGTTTTGACGTGCCATTCCCTTTTAGAACTGGTGGCCTTAAATTCAGGTTTGAGGCCCGCGATAACTGGAGCGGAGTGCCTCCGATTAACGTGAACACCGGCAGGACGCGGCAGCATAACTACTTCGTTGGCGCCGGAGTGATTTTTCCCTTCTGAATTCCAGTCCCGCAAATAGTTAGCGGCTGGCTTTGATTTCCTCGTAGAGTTCCGGCAGGCGCGAAGCCTCTTCCGGTGACTTTCCGAAACGCGCTTTCTCGTAGTGTTCGGTAAAAGTCAGAACCTTGCTCTTGAGCCGAGGCTCGCCAATGGTGGAGATGAATTCCTCTGGAGTCTGCACCGGAGACTTGCTCCAGCCGCGCCGCGCGGTCTGCCGCAGCATTCGTTCATACCAGATGCTGGCGGCCTGCTGAGGAGACTTCTGCGGACGCCGCGCGATCCGCAACCTTTTTACTATCGCGATGAGCCGTGGAATGGCTGCGATGAGAAGCCCCAGGAAAAACAGAACCAGGGCTCGCATTCCCCACTTCACCGTCGACTCGCCTATGAGGTCCTGGGTTCGGCGCGCCCTACCCAGCATTCTGGCGTATTGCACGCGTCCCCAGAGCTGCGCGCGGCCAACCATGGCTCGGCTGCCGCGACTCGCATCCTGAGAGAGCCGGATCTGGTGCCCAAGGTCGTAGTTGACCACCCACTCACGCCAGAACGACGCCATAGCATCGACGTACATCATGGCGCGGCTCCATGCGGTGCGGGATTGGCCGCCGCCGGGTGGCGTGGGATCAAACTCCATCCAGCCCTCACCCGGAATATAGGCTTCTACCCAGGAATGCGCGTCGCTGGCCCGAATCACATATCGCGAATTGATGTCATTGAACTCGTCACCAGAGAAGCCGTTTACGACGCGGGATGGAATTCCCAGAGTACGCAGCATCACGGCCATGGACGAAGCGAAATATTCGCAGTGGCCCTGGCGGCGCACAAAAAGAAAATTCGCAATTGGATCGGCCGGTTGGGTCGCGGGCAGCTGGAGCGTGTACCCATACTGCGAGCGCAGGTAGTCAGCGATTGCCTTAGCCTTGTCGAATGGCGCTGGAGCATTTGCCGTAATCTGCTGCGCCAGGGATGCCACGCGCGGATCCAGCGCCGGTATCTGTAAATAACTCTGCGGGAGATCGGGCCCGGCATTGCTTGAGGGAAAGCCCAGCGCGGCAGGGGTAGGACCCAAAGTTGAATCAGCGTCGTAGGCAGCGACGGGATGTTCGGTGTCGATATCGAAGAGATCGCCCGCGTTGTCCTCGGCCAGCGCCCGATAGCTGCCCTGAACCGCCGTCGGTGTAGCCAGCAGGAAGAAGACCTCGCTGACGAAGGGCTCCATCGTCACGCGATAATGAATGGGACGCCCAATTGGCTGCGAACTGCGCCAGCGCAAATAAAAACGACCATCAGGGCTGCGCCTGAGCGGGACCTTTCCTCTGGTATTGCTCCAGCTCTTGCCATCGAAGTAATCTAACGTGACTCCTCGCAGCTTCAACTGCCTTCCGCCGCTGGTGTCGCCATCAATTTGAACATGCATCACCACGGTCTGCGACTGCTGGATTTGCCCAATCCGGCCTAGTTCAACCCGGTCGGAAAAGCCGGTGCTCAAGTCGTTAGCGGAGGTGTAGGCGCTCAGGTATCCAGCGGAGACGCGGGGCAGGAGAAAAAATATGACAGCTGCACCCGTAAATATGAGGATTAGCAGAACCGGGGCTATTGCCACAATCGCAAAAGACAGCTTTCGATAGGCATGTGGAATTTGCGGATTCCGCGCCTGAACCGCGGCTTTATGCGAGGAGTGCATCATTTCCATCAGAATGAACGTGGCAACTCCGACGAGCACAAAGCCAGCCAACGCGAACAGAAAGGTGCTGTCCACGGTGAGAACAGCGGCAGATAACACCATGAGAAACGAGAGCACGGCGAGAAGGTAATGATCGCGGTCGCGCTGGGCGGAAAACAGGCGAACCAGCATAACGAATAGAACCAGATGCACGGTGGCGCTCAGAAACGTGCGCGAAATCAGGAAATCGTCGGCGATGAAGAAGGCCACACAGCCAATGGTCAGAAGGTTAGTCAGGCGCTCCGAAATCAGGGCCCGCCGCCAGCGACGGCCGAGGGCATAACCGCGATACAACAGGGCCGTGGTGACAATTATGACGGTGGGAAGATCGAGCCGGCCAGTGGAAGCCAAAGTGGCGAAGCCGGTGAAAATCAGAAGATAAAGGCCAACGTCAAAATAACGGCTAATAGCCGCGGAAAGTGTAATTTCCTCAGTTTCGTTTCCAGACACACGAAATTCACGCTGGTTGCCATCTTGTGACACGGACATTCTGTATTGAGGCTGCCCAGTCATGGAATACGGCTATTTTCAGGATTCTGAGGCAAAAGGTAAAGGGTACGGAAGATAGGTGGAATGAAAAGAGCCGGGAATTGTGCCCGGCATTCTTGAGAAATAGCGCATGGACGGATTAGCAGGTTCTTCCGTGTCTCTCTCGATTCAAAACCCACGATAGCAGCGAGTTGAACATATCACCGCCCTTGCTGTGGCCGGCTAGCGGGGGGAATGATCCCATTCATTCGCAGATATTCGACCATTTGGCCGTAATGGTCCATAGGATGGGCAATCGCGAAACTCGCAACGCTGATCCGAGGTACTTTCTGGCCCTCAGCCTCGACCAGCTCCATCTGGTTCTGCTCCGTGATCGTCGCAATCGATTTGTGAAGATAGGCGAACGAATCGTTCAGGAACTTCATAATTTCGGCTTTGCTCTTGAGCGAATCTGGGCCGTTTTCCCCGCCTCTGTCGACAGGAGGCTTCTCACCCAAGATCGCGCCTCCGAAGTAATAATTCACCGCCGCCACGTGCTTTACTTGCTGCGCGAAAGTGCGGACCCCCTTAAATTCACCATTCGTGGGCGCGAAGGAAAATTTGTCCTCGGCCATGGCGTCGGCCGTGGAGACGAATTGCTGCTGAATAACGTCCAGATCGATGTTCAGCGCATCGCCAGTAGTTTTCCACGAAGGCGGAGATGCCGTTTGGCCGACTCCCATGCCAGAGCAGCTCAGCAAAAACACGGCCCCCAGCAGCATCTTCAGACTACGCATAAGACTCCTCCTTGCAGTACGTACAACGAAATCTGCGCGCTCTGCGCTTACCCGTCACTCTCTCGAGTGTCGAGTTCTGTAAACGCCAACACAGCCTGAATAAGCAAAGTATGCAACGCTCTCAGGCAGCCACCGCCTGCTTTGTCAGAACAAAAATTTTAGTCCTGCCTGAACTAAACGCGGGTTGGCAGCGCTTACAACGCAGCCAAAGCCCGACGTGCAGCGCCCGGTGGCCGGATCGAACTGCGTCGGTATCGAGATATCTCCTTGAACCGATGTTGGCCCGTAAAACTGAGCGTGATTGAAGGTATTGAAACTCTCGAGCCGAAACTGAAACGATTTCGATTCGCCAACACGGAACGATTTCAGGAGTGCCATATCGAAGTTATTGATGCCCGGTCCATAGAAGAACCGCCGTCTGGAGTTGCCCAACTGCCCGAGCGCGGGAACGCTGAAAAGCGAGGTATTGAAGTACGGCCGTCCGTTCCGCGGATTTTGGTTCAGATTCAGCGAACCGGGCGCGTAATTCAATAGATCTGCGCCATAAGGGTTCACTCCGTCGGGTTGCGTTCCGTAAAGCGATGTGTCGCCGTCGTTGTAGAAAGTAACCGGAAACCCTGTGCTGAAGCGCGTGATTCCGGTGAGCGACCAACCCGAGGCAAGCTGGTTATGGACATGGAACAACCGCTCCGATGGAAGTTCGAATCGATAGCTCACAACGAAGTTCTGCCGAATATCGAAGGCGGAAGGAGCATACGTTGCCCGATAGTTGTATGGATCGAGCTGTTCCGAAAGGCTGGAGGCAAGATCGAAGGAGCGGCCGTAGGTGTAGCCGGCGAGGAATTCGGTATATCGCCCCGTGTGGCGGAGGGTGGCCTCGAAAGCATTGAAATTCGAATTCCCCATCGTGGTCAGCCAGTCCACGCTACCGAACTTGGCTCCGAAGGGACGCCGGACAACGACGCTTTGGCCGGCTGCGGTAGTGAAGGAACCGGTTTCGCTAAATGGTCCGCAGATAGGAGTTCCAGGCGCGACCTCGCCACTCTGGCTCACGCTCAAGCAGGCGGTGGGACTGGCCGGATTCGCTTCCAGGAGCACGACCAGATGATGTGCCTCACTCCCGATGTAGCTCATGGAAAGCAGAGTGTTGCTGCCGAGCTGCCGGGCGATGGTGAAGTTGTACTGTTCTGCATAAGGACTGACGCCGCCGGGCTGGTACGCGGGGAGCCCACTGATGGGCAGAAAAGGAGCCCAATTCACCGAGTTGTCGGGACGCTGGGCTGTAACTCCGAGCGGAGGATAATTCAGGGGAAACCGCTGGCCGTTGTTGAAGCCATTCGACGCCGTAATAAAAGGATCTGTGAATAGGGGCGACTGCGGACTCTCATACGTGCTGCCGTAGGGGGCATCGCCGGCCATAACGCCAGCGGTCGCGCCTTCAATGGCGGTGAAAAGGCGCCCCGCCCCCAGGCGAATACTTGTGTCTCCGGGGCTGCCGACAAGTTTTCCCAGCCAGCCCTGGTGTTCGCCCGGCGAATAAGCTAATCCTAAGCGCGGCGAGAAGTTATTCCACCGTGGGTTCGCGAGCGAGCGCGAGACGCCGGGGTCGGTGGGAAACACCAGTCCGGTGGGAGCTCCGGGGTAGACGATCGATTGCTGGCCGGGCACGAGCGTCTGAATCCGGTTGTATTTCTCGTACCACGGCATGATTGAGTCCCAGCGGATTCCGTAATTCAGTGTCAATCTTGGCGTTGCTCGCCAGCTGTCCTGGGCATAAAGAGCGCCATAGCGGTTCCGCATGAAGAATGGCCGGGCATCGCCTTGGATATAGCGGCTGGCGATTCCCAGCAGATAGTCGGCAAAATCCACCCCAGTTTCTGACCCGAAGAAAAAGAATCCACCATTGGACTGGACGTCTGCCACCGCGTTCACTTGATTAAACAGCAGCTCACCGCCAAATCTTGCGGTATGAGAACCGAAGACGTGGGAGTAATTGTCGAGAAACTCGTAGTTATTATCCGTCTGATCGAGGCCGGTGAGGTCGACCCCGATCGTGTAGTTATTGAACACGATGTTCTCGATACCCTGAATCGCGGGCCGCTGCGGCAATATGCTAGGAGAACCCTGGGGCGTCACGAATCCTTGAGAGGCCAAAGTTGGGCCCGCACCCCTAATAGGTGAGCCCAGATTGTTGACATCACGCATAAAGGAGAAGTGGAACTCGTTCGCAGTCCGGGGGCCAAAGGTTTTGGTGTCTCCCACTGTGACCATTTGGGAGCGCCCGAGATTCAACGCATTGAAACCGGGAACATTTGCGCCTGCCTGCTGCGTGGGGTAGGGATTGTTCAGCAAATAATCATCGAAGAAGTAGTACGCCGAGACACGGCCCAGGTACGTGTCGGCATCCAGGCGCATCGAGGCCTTATCGTCGCGCAGAGTTTTATTTTCGGAGGAGGTTTGAAATGTGGAGGCTCCTTCATTCGGCATCGGAATATATGACAAAAGATTTCTCGCCGGCGCTGACCAGGCACTCTTCGGGATGAGCGCGTTAGGCAACACGCATTGCGCCGAGCTGGTGCAGTTTGGCCTGTAGTAGGGCTCCCCGGCGAAGACGGCATAACCCAGCTGTTGAGACAACACACTTGCCCAGTATGGACCTACAACCGTCCCGGTCAGCTGGCTGGCGATATCGGAGAGATTTCCGGAGCGGTCCTGCATGGAAGGCACCCGAATAGCGGGGGTATCAACGCCTGCTTTCAGGCGGGTGGCTTGATAGTCTGAAAAAAAGTAAACCTTCTCGCGAATAAGCGGGCCCCCGAAGGTTCCGCCAAACTGATTCTGCTGAAAGAGAGCTCTTTGCGAGGAGAAATAGTTTCGAGCATCCAAGTCTGTATTGCGCAGAAACTCGAACGCATCGCCGTGGAACTGGTTGGTACCGGATTTCGTTACCACGTCAATTTGGCCGCCGCCGTAATTTCCGTACTGCGCGTCGAAGTTGGATGTGAGGATGCGAAATTCCGCGATGGAATCGAGATTGGGAATGATGCCCGCGCCCATCATGAAACGTTCATTAGCATCAGCGCTGTTCACTCGAAAGCCGTTGGCATATTCCCGCTGTCCATTGATAGCCACTGTGCCCGGATTCAGATCGCCATCGGCGAGAAAAGTGCTTGCGCCCGCGGCAACTACAGAGGTTTGGGTAATCGAGGTGGCTGGCGCGACACCCGGCTGTAGCGCCATCAGATCAGTGAAGCTGCGCCCGGTGAGCGGAACCGAGGTTGTCTTCTCACCCGAGATGACATCGCCCAGTTGGGTATCTGCGGTTTCGGCGTGAACCGCCGAATCGTTTACAATGACTGCCTGGGACTGCACACCGATTTCGAGCTTCGCGTCAACAATCAATGCGCTGTTCGCATCAACCAGCACATCGACGCGGCGGTAAGGGCGAAAACCGCCGGCCTGAATTTCAACCTCATAGCGCCCCACCGGCAGTTTTGGAAGCGAATAAGTCCCTCTGGAGTCGGTCAGCGTGCCAACCTTAAGGCTCGTATCAACCTGCATAGCCCTAACGGAAGCACCGGTGATTACAGCGCCCCCGCTGTCAGTCACAGTCCCGTAGATGCCGCCACCCGTCTCTGCCGGCGCGGATCTTGCGCACACGCCGACCACGAGCACGGCAATTGATAATTGCAGGGCTAATGTGCGGACGAATAAGACAGAGCTATGCATGCCGAGTGTCCCGTCTGTTGAAGAAACCCGTCTTACGACCATGCATGGCGGCAACTCTACGGCCCCTTGCTCCTTGGGCGCTTACGCACCCGTGTCTACCTCTGCGCCTGTTCAGTTGGCGGATCTCCGCGCGTCTGTAACTGCGCCGGCTTGATGGTCCAGCTGGCCCCCATTTCGGTCATAATTCGCGTCTTGGGCATCAGCTCGGCTTGCTCTGGGTGCATGTACGTCATGCGTATGCGGAGCTTTGTATTTGGCGATGGTGCTGCCAGCGCCGCCATCATCAAGCGCAAAAATTGCGCTGAGCTGACGGGCGTTCTGGCAACTGTTACCGCGATCGGAATGGAATTCTTCGGAACGTCGCCGGGACTTGCGTCGTGCAATCTTGCGGAGAGCCCCGCGGCCGCGCGCGCAACATCGGCCACCGTCACCTCGCCCTCGTTCGGTCCATGACCGGTGGGTGTATGCTCTGGTCCCCAAACAGCAATCACTGGAATAGATTCGGGGAATTTGCCGGCGCGATCGAATTCCGCCAACGCATCGGTTAACACTTGAAAAGTGTCCGCCAGAGATAAGTAGTGCCGGTCGACATCCAGGAACGGCGGCGGATAGGTGTCGTTCCCCCACTTTTGCAAAAGAGCATTTACAGCCGCGCGCAGACCGTTCATCGAAACACTGAAGTTCGTGGCCGGACTTGTCATTTTCTGCAGATCCGAATTCGACACGAACCGGCTTCCAGCATTGGCGCCGAAAAAGTCACTTGCCAGCCAATCCAAAGCTTCTGCCTCGCGCGAATAGAAGTCGTCGACCACCTTAGTTTCGGCTCTGGCATCCGCCGGCAGCTTGGGATTCTCTGGATGCGCATACGCATACTTCAGCGCGTAATCGTCGCTCTTGGTCAATGAATGCTGCAGATAATAACGCTCGTCCGCCAATTCGATACGGACCAGCTGCGGGTGCGAGCGCTTCAGCTCATCGAGATCTTTCTGCAGATTCTTGTCTGTAAGTCCATGGTAGTCACGCTGCGCTTCCTCCGCGGCTTCTGATGTATTGCTCACCTCGGAAAGCCGCAAGACATTGTCTTGCCAATAGACTTCCGGCGAAGTGTCATCAGAGGGGGAGATCAGATGCATGAAGCCTTCCTCGCCACCGCCGAAGCCCGGGAGCATGGCGGGGTTATCCTCGGGAAGCCCAGGCATCAGAGCCTGATCGTTATAGCGATGGACTTCATAGACGATTTCAGAGTCGACGCCCATCTCCGGGAAAATCGTAGGCACCGGAATTCTTGGCTTATTCGCAGTGGTGGCGACGTTCGGCGCAACCGAAGACGTCTGCGACCCGGGCGTATAGTTGGCCAAATGCGGGCCTATGGTCATGTTCGGGCTCAGGCCCGACACATATGCCACTCGACCAAAAACTTCCTGCACTTTCTTCAATCCGCCATCTTTACCGGGAATGGATTTTCCGGTAAGCGGATCACGGCCCTCTTGCATAAGCTTCTCAATGGCAGCCTCACGCACATGCCAGCGGTCCTCCACGGTCTTAGCGCCGGAGAAATCCAGCACTGGACGCGTGGCGTACGTCGGTTCGTCCGCGCCGTCATATCCGATTTCAATGAGCCCGCGCTGAATGTAGGTCTTCACGAAGTCCACGATGTGAGTCTGGTGATTTCTTTGCGCAAGCGCATCGCTCACCGCGCCGGAGAAGAGAATGGTTGCAGAAACATGAGCGCCGGGATGCGCTTCGCGAAATTTCGCCAGCATGGGCAAAAGGCGCCGAAGCCTATCCTCGGTAATATCGGGATTTATGTGGTCCGTGATGTGTGCCTGAAGATAAACGAAGACTGGTTGGCTGGCAGTGTTGTCCGCGGCAAATGCGAGTGTGGCGACGACTATTGTGGTAGCGAACGCGAAAGCAAAATTCCTGCGCAAATTCCCCTCCAAGTATTGACTGATCGCGAGCATTCGCCTGCCGGCATCGTGCCGGACGAGACGGTTGTAATCATGCGGATAAAACCAAAAAGGCCCTCAGATCGACCTTCGCCAACCTGCGGGCCTTGATTTTTCTCACCACGCACCTGCCACGCCTACCGGCTTGCGGGTACTTTTACCGTTGCCTGATTCGACTGGCAGACTTCGGTTCCGCTGATTTCTGGAAACACGACGTAGTAATACGTGTCGCCATTTATTAACCCTGCGGTTTTGTCCTCAAACGCCGTGGTCGTCGTAGTCCCGACCTCGGTATATGGGCCGCCATTGGTGCTTGAGCGACTGACCACGTACTTCGTGGCGTTGGCCTGGTTGGTCCAGGTCAAGTCGATTCGCGGCGGCATTGTGCCGATGCCTGACGCTCCGCGTCCACTCAGATTGTTCACGCATGCCACGAACACCGTCCCTTTCAGCATAATCAGCGCCCACGATGTTTCAAACGCCGATTGACATCCGCCCTGGTAGCATACGTAGTAGGTATTTCCGTACCAGTGACCATCGAAGATACCACTGACTGGATTCATCTGGAAATTGATTAATGTCTGCGCGATTCCATCACAGGCATCTTTTCCTCCGCTTGCGGCCGACAAGGCTGCATACCAGTCGATTGTGTTTGCCGGCACGTTCGGATTCCCGGTGAATACATTCGGCGTCAGCGTACGCAGATACTGTATCGGCGCCAGCGTGCCGCCTTGATTATGCAACAGCATCGATTTCGTAAACGAAAACATGCCGTACATATAGTCCCTGGGAGAGCTAAACGCGCCATTCGCGGGATCGTTACAGAAGTTGTCGGCGTAGAACGTTTCCGTGGTGTTCCAACGCTGATCGAAGTCCGTGCTGGCACCTCCGAATGTCGTGTTCGCCGTGCGGCCAACTCCGTCCAATGCCATCTGCACCATCGCCGAAGGCGTTACTGCAAACGGCCCCCACGCATCGGAGAAAGCGAATGAGCCACGGTAACCATATGCGCCCAGGTTGTCGCTGCTAGCGAATGGATCGGTTCCAACCGGAGCTGGATCCGTCAAGTCTTGGGCGTTTGTGACCCAGACGTCGTTGAAATCAGTTATCGCCTTTGGGATGCCTAGACCGAATCCACGGTTCCCAGAGATGAATCCAATCGCGGCCCACTGCGAGGTCGAATCGTCATCACCTTGCTGCGGCTGGTACAGCCACGCGCTCCCATTGCAGCTACTACCGTTGCCTCGGGTGAAGCCGGTGTCCACATCGCAGTCCGAACCGTATTGCGCAAATCCGTAGAAATCCATAAAGTCTTGGACAACCGTCGAGAATTTAGTCCCGGCATAGGGTCCGGTCTGCACAAGCGCGTTCGGAGTTCCGGTGGCTATCAAGGCCTCCATAAATGGCGAGCTTGTATAGATTGGGTTTCCCGAACCATCATTGCTAAAAGCCATCTTCCCGTTCGCGTTTCCATCGTAGGTAACCGTGCACGGTGGCGATGTACAAGACGCGGCAGATGCGTTGTAAAGATGCCGCCCGCCATGGCCGGTGCAAGCGCCCGAGTCCGTGGTTTGCGGGACCGAGTGATCGGCACAGATATAGTTCTCGGTGGCTGGGTTGTAAGTGTACGTGTCCGTCGCTACACTTTCTTGGCCGATGAAATTCTCCGCCCTCGCAAGACCCCGGGCCACGTCATCGGTATAAGGGTCCGCTGCCGGCCCGTTTGGCAGGTGACCATTCACCTCAAAGGCTTGAACATTCGACGCGTCGATAACGCCGACGTTGGCGCAGTCCACAGCTTGGCCGTTGACAGTTGGGCACGCCACAGATTGCAGGTCCCAACCACCCCAATTGACGGGCGGATTCCCGGGACCATTGGCGTTTGCATTTACTCGCCACATCGTCTGGTGCATGTACCAGAGGCCCCAGTCGATCGCCACGTTCACGCGAGAGGCAACGCAGACTGGCTGCTTTTGCGGATTTAACTTGGTACAGTCATTCGATTCCTGAATGACGTAGTAGTTAGCGGTAGTGCTAGTGCTGTTCGTCGTATCTCTTACCGTTACGGTAGCGATCCAGATTGTGCCAACCGCGGCCGCCGCCGGAAATTGGTGAGTGGTGGAAATATCGTATGGGTTGGTCAATGGAAATGTCACATCCGCGCTGCCGTCTGCGAAGTGCCAAGTCACAGTGAACGAGTCGCCGGAACCAACCGCGCTCGGGACGGTTGCGCCCATGATGATTTTGGCTTCAGTGCTACCGGTTACTGGATAGGTCGTGTGCGGTACAGTTGGATTGGAGGGCACCCATGGCACGGTTAATACAGTTGGTGATGCCCCAAGTGCGACGCATGGCACCAGGAATACTGAAATGGCTGCCAGCAAACTCCATCGAATAGCGTTCCCCTTCATGCTTTCCTCCGGTGCTCGTCGCCGTCTGTGGCGCGAACTTTCTGGCGATCTTCAATTTTTAGGCGGTGATTGCTTTACCGCCAAGGGCTTCCGCGAAGAACCGGACTCGTGCGAGCTACCGAAACCTCTTTCTGAAACCGAACAAGCCAACTAACGAAGTACCCAGCGTCAACCACGTTGACGGTTCCGGAACGGTTGGCGGAGGTGGCCCGCAGCTGGGCCCAGTGCAAATTGGTCCCGAGGTTTCCGTTGCACTGAAGAAGAGTATGCCGCCTCCGTTGGGGTTGTTCCCGTCGGGGGGATGGATGTCTTCCAGACAAATCGAGCCGGAGACGCACCCGGTCAAGGAAGCGGTGAACGTCAATACCTCTTGGTTCCCAGACCCGGGACTTCCAAACGTGAAGCCGATTGCCATCGAAACCAAGTCGTTGCAGGTGGAATCCACGGTTCCACCGGAGGTATTTGCCCCACAATCATTCAAGTAGTTGCTGGTATTGCCTGTAACATGATTTGTGTTGTCCAACGTATTAAGGTCAGTGTTGGAAATGATGTTTCCCGTGCGGTTTCCGCTAGGGTCATTGTCCGGAACATCGATCTGCCAAGACTGGCCGGAACTCACCGAACCTGTCGTTGCCCCGTACTCATTTTGAAAGGGAGTCGCCACGGGCGTGAATAGCCAGAGGTCAACGTTGCAGGTTGAGCAGGACGACCCGCTGACTGTGACCGTCAACGTACCTAGACCCGTCGTTTGGTTATAGCCGGCGGCATTGACGCCAGGGGCCGTGAAAATGTTGGATCCAGAGGACGTCGAGCCGTTGACATTGAGTTCGTCGTCTTGCGGTTGCTGGCCAAGAGCTGGCGGCAACGTCAAAAGACACACAAACACGAATCCAAGAGCGGAAATTGCCAGTTTCTTCACGCTGGCCTCCTTGGGCTAACGACTAATAGCTAATTTTTTTTGAACGCTTCTTTTTGAACGCTTCGCAACTAGTTCTACTTATCTCGCTTCGTAACTAGTTCTAAGGGGAGGAAACCAAACTTAAAAGCGACCCACGAATCTTGTAAAATTTTTGTCAAGTGTACAACTGTGGTGGCGCACAGTTGCATCGGGTAGCCACTTGTGCAATTTAGAGTCCACATCGGCTCATTTGTAAACCTCTGAAACATCAGCAGCTCGAGGAGAAAAAGAAAGACCCACTGTGAAATATCCTGCATACACTGTGAAGTCTCGGTGACCGTCGTAACTTGACTTCCGATCGACGTTTTGGCCTCCGTCCTCGGTATATTCAGAGCTTCTGGGCAGTATCCCGCGGCCTCGGCTCTCATTTGGTTCTCGATTTGCAGGCGGGCTACCTCGATTGGGGTCCGGCTTGTGGCAGCGGGCGCACTCTTCAGCCACCAGAAAATACGTGCTACTATTCCAGCCCCACAGCTCCTGAGCAGGACCATTAATGCCACCAAGCGCGAGCAAAACGGGCAAAGAAGCAAAAACCACAACGGGAAATGGTGACCCAAAAGGAAGCCGCGCTCAACCATCGCGTCCCAAGCTCGGCCCCAGATCGACTGCCGCGAATCGTCTCTCGCCGTTGTGGCTGGCATCGCTTCCGATTCTCGGAACAGCGCTGGTTTCGCTAGTTCCGCGCGTTTATGACAGCGCGGTTGTGGCGTGGTCCTTCCGAGTGGCGGCCGGCATTTTGCTCGTGCTGCTTATTTTCTTGCGTGCTCTAGTGAACGGGACAGGGCGCCAGCTCACCTACGAATTCAAACCCCGGCCCGTCCATTATGTCCAGTTGATGATGCACAGTTGTGTTTACGCCTACTGGGGCTGGTACTGGCGCGAGGTCTATCACGCGATTCCATTGATTCTCGGCCAGATCATCTTCGCCTACGGGCTGGACATGATCCTTAACTGGTTTCGTCGCGATCATTATGTCCTCGGATTTGGCGCCTTCCCCATCGTGCTGAGCACGAACCTCTTTCTCTGGTTTCGCGACGACTATTTCTACTGGCAGTTCGCCCTGATCGGAGTTGGAGTGCTGGGGAAAGAATTCATCAAGTGGAAACGCGAAGGGCGCATGACACATATCTTTAACCCTTCTGCGCTGTCGCTGTTTGTGTTCTCTCTCGCCCTGCTGGCCACCAGGAGCACCGGGATGACGTGGGGCGTCGAGATCTCAGCCACGTTCCACAATCCGCCCCATATCTACATGGAGCTCTTCCTGCTCGGGTTGATCGTGCAGTCGCTGTTCGGCGTCACGCTGGTTACATTGGCTTCAGCGGCCGCTTTGGTAGTGTTAAATCTCGTATACACCCACGTCACAGGAGTGTATTACTTCATAGATTCGAACATACCTGTGGCAGTTTTTCTGGGGCTGCACTTATTGGTGACGGACCCGGCCACCTCGCCACGCAGAAATTTCGGGAAAATCATTTTTGGCGCGCTTTATGGGGTTGGAGTGTTCGTGGCTTATTCCGTGCTGAACCGATTTGGAGCGCCGGAGTTCTACGACAAACTTGTTTGCGTGCCGATACTGAATCTCATGGTGCAGCGGCTCGACTGGATCAGCGACATGCTGGGCACGAAATTCCGGGAATGGGGTGCCGCGTGGAAACTGAACGCCCGCGCGACAAACTTCGCGTGCATGGGCGTCTGGACCATGCTGTTTACCGGCATGATGACGACGGGCTTTCTGAAGAAAGGCTCTGAATTTCCTGGTGGCAAGCCGGAATTCTGGCAGCAGGCATGTGAAGAGCACAAATGGCATGCGTGTATGACGTGGCAGCGTGTGCTGTACGACAGTTGCCAGGAGGGCTCGCGGAAATCGTGCTACACGCTGGGACAAATCACGGAAGACGGCCGGCTCGTGCCGCGCGACCTGGCTGCTGCAGGCGTGGCCTACGGTCGCGCATGCGATATGGGATTAACTCAAGGCTGCGGCAGCTTGATTCAATTTGCCATGGGCGACGGCAAGAATGTGTTGTTGAAGTCCTGCGATGCAGGAGATGGGGCAAGCTGCTTCATTCTGGGCACCCTGCACACTAATGGTATGGGTGTGCAAAAGGATCCACAACGAGCCTTCACCCTTTTTGAAAAATCGTGCGAGGCCGGGTGGTGGCGCGGCTGCGGACGCCTGGGATTGAGCTATCTCGTCGGAGAAGGAACGAAAGCCGACCCCATGAAAGCAATTGAGAATTTTGATAAGGGATGCGACGGCGGAAACGCTGCCAGCTGCTATCAGGTGGCCGAACTTTATCAGAAGGGCGTTACTGGCATCTCGGACAGTGGCATGGCAAGCCGCCGGATGCAGCAGGCATGCAAACTGGGACTTCACATCGCTTGTGGTTCGTTGCAGTAAGTGCTTCCAGTTGCGAAATTAATGCTGGTCGCCAAGGTTGGGTGTTGATTAAATTTGAAACACTGTTGCACAATTTGGGAATAGAGTTGTCCCGTTTCCCCGGGCTCGGCGTAGTAAGCCGCCAATATAAGCTTACATAATAACAACCTGTCTGGCCCATCGATTGCTGTGGCGCAGTTTCAGAGTTGTGTTTAGGATCGTTCCCCCACTGTTCGCAGCGCAATTTATCCGTCTCGCGTAGGAGGACGATTTGTATACACCCTGGCACCCCGTCAGAAGCCACTCTTTATTGGGTTCGCGACAGTCAGCAGGCGTCGCGTCTTTTCCTGGCGAATTCCCGTTTTCCTGTTTTCGCCGCTCCGCCATGCTGCTAGCTGCCTTTTTTTTGTCAGCGACCTTTCCGCTAGTGTTACGCGCTCAAGTCTCCAGCGGTTCGGTCCTTGGATATGTATACGACCCCACGGGGGCATTGATCACAAAGGCCAGCGTAACCATCACCGACGCGAACCATGCGACTGTACGCAAAACAACCACCAATTCGTCGGGTACGTTTAGTGTTACTGAGCTCTCGCCGGGGGTGTATTCGCTGACGGCATCGGCCGCCGGTTTCGGTGAAGTTACACAGCCGGGGATTCGAGTTTTAGTGAACACGCAGACTCGGACCGATGTTCGGCTTCCGGTCGCCGGAGAAAAGAAAATTGTGGAAGTGAGAGCTCTCTCATCTGAAGCACAGCCCGAAACCTCCGAAGTGGGCACGGTGATCGAACAACAGGAGATCGATTCGACTCCACTCAACAAACGAAATTTCCTAGAACTGGCGCTGTTGGCGCCGGGTGTCGCACCGCCAGCGGAGGCTTCGGAGCTATCGAGCTACGGGGCGTTTTCGATGAATGCGGGCGGGGGGCGCGAAGAATCGAACAATTTCTTACTCGACGGCGTCGACAATAACGACCCATACGTGAACCGTTACGGCGTTGAGCCGCCAATGGATAGCATTCAGGAATTCAAGGTGGCGACCAATAGCTACGATGCAGAATACGGGCGCAACTCCGCAGCGCAGGTGAACGTGGTCACGCGCCAGGGAACGAACGACTTCCACGGTTCAGCGTACGACTATTTGAGGAACCGCGTGCTGGACGCTCGAAACTACTTTGATACCGCGGCTACACAGGACAGGCTGGTGCGCAATCAGTTCGGATTCAGCTTTGGCGGTCCGGTGTTAAGAGACAAGACGTTTTTCTTTGCGAGCACGGATTGGTTCCGTGACCGCGAAGGGTTGACCCAGCAATCCACGGTGCCGACCCAAGCAGAGGAGAGCGGAGACTTCTCGGCTTTGTGCCAGACCGGGTTCAATTCCAGTGGAGTCTGCAATCTCCCACCGAATCCCAACCCCCAGAACTTATCCGCAGTCCAACTCTACAATCCACTGTCTGGCCAGCCTTTCACCGATAACAAAATTCCATCCTCTGATATTTCCCCTGTGGCCCAGAACGTTCTCAAAATGTATCCCGCGCCTACGAATTCCCCGCTCTTCACCAGCAGCCCGGTACAGCGGGAAAACGACTCCTTCGGGACCTACCGAGTGGATCACCGCCTTACTGCCGCAGACGATCTGACCGCTCGGTATAACTTTTCTCACATCGATTTGCTGGAACCTTGGGGCGGCAGTTCCAATGGAAGCGCTTCGCCGAACCTTGCCCCCGGCTATGGTGATTATGTGAAAGACGGGATACAGAATGCGATGCTGCAATACCGGCGGGTCCTTTCATCCCGGATGGTGAACAGCGCAAGCTTCTCTTATGGCAGATTCTCTCGCGATGTTTTGCCCCAGAACTTCAACACTAACGTCGGGCAACTGTGGAGTGTTTCCTGGCTGAACGTGCCGGCATCGGGTTACGGTTTTCCAGCCATCAGCGTCTCGGGAATTTCGGGCGCAGGAGATAACACCACCCTTCCCATTTATCGCCATACCAACACATACCAGCTCGGCGACGAACTGGCTCTGGTGCGTGGCGCGCACTCCATCAAAGTGGGAGGCGAGTTTCGCGACCTGCAACTGAACGGGAGCCTCAACTTGTTTAGCCGTGGCGAGCTCTTCTTCTTCGGCCAAATTTCAGGACAGGGTCCGGTGAGCGAGTGCGGCACTCCAGGCCAACCCACCGGCGTGGTTTGCGGAACTGCGCTCGCGGATCTGCTGCTCGGATATCCAAGCTTCGGGCTTCAATCGAAAGGCTTCGTTCATATCGACATGCGTTCGAAGGCATATGCTGCGTTTTTCCAGGACGCCTGGAGCGTCTCACGCAAGCTGACTTTGAATCTCGGCCTGCGCTACGAGTTCGTGACCCCGCCGGTTGATCCCTCGAACCAGATGTTCACATTTAATCGGCAGAGTGGCACGGTGGTGCAGGTTGGGACGAACGGGATCTCGCGCTCGGGAGTTCAATCAAATCCGCACAACCTCGCGCCCCGCATCGGATTCGCCTGGAACCCAGGGCAGTCTTTCACCGTCCGGGGCGGCTATGGTCTGTACTACGACAGCAGCACGTTCGAAGTGAACTCTGCAATGTTCTTCAATCCGCCGATTTTCGATCTTGTTGCTTATGCTCCTCTGGCGGGTCTATTGACGCTGCAAAATCCGTTCAGCTCGAGTTGTCCCTTCTGCATTTCAAGCCAATTGAGCGTGCTCAATCCGCAATCGACAACTCCCTACGCGCAGCAATGGAATCTCACAGTGGAACATCCTCTCGGATCACTCGGCACTCTTGGTTTAGGCTATGTAGGTTCCAAAGGAACTCACTTAATTCAAGCCTACGACTTGAATCAGCCGCTCCCAGGACAAGCTCGGCCCTACCCAAATTACGGAGGCATCTTCTACATCGACAGCCGTGCCAATTCGATTTACAACTCACTGCAAGCGACTTTTAAACGACGTATGAGCGCGCACCTGTCGCTCTGGGCAGCGTACACCTGGTCCCATTCGATCGATGACCAGTCGGCGTTTCTCGACACTGTGGCGGATCCGAACTTTCCGCAGAATAGTCACAACCTGGGCGCGGAGAGAGGAAACTCCAGCTTCGACATGCGCAATCGGCTCGTTCTGACCTATGTGGTCGAGTTGCCCAAGAATAATCTTTGGACCAGGAACACCGAATTTCATGGGATCACCACGATTCAATCGGGACAGTGGTTTACTCCCACGCTGTCGTTCGACAACAGCAATACGGGAAACTCCGCTCCTGGACAAGAAGTCGGGTCGGACCGGCCCAACTTGATCGGCGACCCCAATGCCGGAACTTGCACGAATGGTCACGCGGTGCGATCGCCGCAGTGCTGGTTTAATACCAGCGCTTTTCAAGTGTCGCCGGCTGGCACATTTGGAAACGCTGGGCGCAATAGTCTTGTCGGGCCCGGCCTGGCGACCTTCGACCTGTCGCTGTCGCGCCGATTCGAGCTTAACGAGCGGTTCAGGCTTACGGCCGAGGCGCAGGCATTCAACTTGTTTAATCGCGTGAATTTCAAGCTGCCGCAGGCGACGGTGCCTCAGTCCTATGCAAACCAGCCGATCCCCGTCAGCTCGGCATTCGGAGAAATAGCTTCGGCGTGGCCGTCCAGACAAGTTCAGATCGCGCTGCGCCTTGCATTTTGATCCGATGATCGGGTCCGTATGGTCAGGGCGGGTTGGCAGAATACTATGGCGATAGCGAATGCTAGAATGACCTGTCAGGCATCGGTCCCGCGCGACGTTTTCCCGCCAACCCCGCCAGGTCCGGAAGGAAGCAACGGTAACGGGCTCTTGCGTGTGCAGTGGGTCTCCGGTGCCTGGCTAACGAATCCGGCTTTTTCATGACGCGAGACGCCGGTCACCTCATTTAACAGTGTAAAGTTCCGTTCCAGATTCCATCGCCTCGTGACCTTCAACCAAGGGCACGAGGGTACACGAAGGAAACCCCTCGTAACTAGGCTCAAAGAACCTGGCGTGCCGATTGGATATTCCCGCGGTGGTGCGTACAATAGCGTGTTCATACCTCATCCTGGAGAACTTATCGAGTGAGCCAACTCGCCCGCGCCAAAATCACTGCCCTGGGTACATACGTTCCGCCTCGCGTTCTGACTAATGCCGATTTCGAGAAGATGGTCGATACCACGGATGACTGGATTGTCACTCGTACGGGCATTCGCGAGCGCCATGTAGTGGACAAGGGCATGGCGACGAGCGATCTGGCGGTCGAGGCGGCAAGACGCGCCGTTGCGGAACGCGGCATTGACGCTAGTGAAATCGAAGCGATCGTTGTTGCCACCGTAACGCCCGATATGCTGTTCCCGGCCACGGCGTGCCTGGTTCAACACAAGCTTGGAATCAAGGGCATCTGGGGATTCGATCTCTCGGCGGCATGTTCGGCGTTCGTGTACGCGCTGCAGGCGGGAGCGCAATTTGTTTCGACCGGCGCGCACAAAAAGGTTTTGGTTATTGGATCGGACGTGATGTCGTCGATTCTCGACTACACCGATCGCGCGACTTGCATTTTGTTCGGCGACGGCGCTGGCGCGGTGATCCTGGAACCAGCGGAAGATGGCTCGGGCATCATCGACTTTGTGCACGAAATCGATGGCTCGGGGGCCTGCGCGCTTTACATGCCGGGCGGCGGCAGCTTGCATCCTTCCACTCGGGAGACCGTGGATAAGAAGATGCATGTGGTGCATCAAGATGGGCAGGCTGTCTTCAAGTATGCCGTTCGCAAGATGGGAGAGGCATGCGAAAAATTGCTGGCGCGAAATGGAATAAAAGCCAGCGATATCGATTGTTTCATTCCACACCAGGCAAATCAGCGGATCATCAAGGCCACGGCCGATCGGCTCGGCCTCAAGCCCGAAAGTGTGATCATCAACATCGAGCGTTACGGAAACACCACCGCAGGAACGATTCCGCTGGCGATGCAAACGGCGCGTGAAGATGGAAGGCTGAAGAAGGGCGATCTCGTGCTGTTGGCTTCGGTCGGTGCTGGATTTACTATTGGCGCGACCCTGTTACGCTGGACGATCTAGGATGGGAATCGGGCATGCTGCCGTCGCACTGGGCGCAACCCGGGCCGAACCGCGTCTGAATGTTGGACTACTAATTTTTTCGGCGTTTCTTGCCGATTTCCTGCTCGGGATTTTCGCGGCGCTTGGGCTGGAGCAAGCGCACGTGCCCCCGGATTTCGCCTCTCGCCACTACTTGACTTTCACTTTTCCTTATTCGCATGGCCTGGTCTCGCTGCTACTCTGGGGAATCCTGCTAGGCGGACTGCTGTGCTGGCTGGATCGACGGAACCGCAAGAAAGCGTTTATCGTGATTGCCGTTTTAGTGCTCTCGCATTTTGTTTTGGATGCCCTCGTGCATGTTCCAGAGCTGCCGCTATTCGGGGAAAACTCCCCGAAACTCGGCTTGGCATTGTGGAACCACCTGCCGCTTGAGCTGAGCCTGGAAACCCTGATGGCACTGGCAGGCTTGGTCATCTATTGGAGGCTTAAAGGTGGCTAGAAGCTAAGCCGCTGGGGTGTCGCGATCTTCACGCTGCTACTCACAGCTTTAACTTGGACACAGCTCTTCATCACGCACCCACCGACGCCGGCTCAGCTCATCCCGAACTGGATTGTGGCGCCGATGGTTTTCGCGGCCATCCCGTATATCTTTGATCGGAAGCGGGTTGCAGCTGCCCAGAGTGCCTAAGATTTCCATCCGAACGGGACATTTTGCCATCTATTTAAAATAATCTCGAATGGCTGCTCATCAAGAAGAAGAGGTTTTGGGCAAAGCGTATGACAGTCGCCTGATGAAGCGGCTGTTGCGATACATGCGCGCGTACAAGCTGCGAGTGGGCGTGGCGCTCGGGTCGATTTTCCTAAAAGCGGGGGCTGACGTCCTTCAGCCGTTCCTGACCATGATTGCCATCGATCGCTACCTGGCGCCGGCGCACCAGGCGCCAGCGTTATTGACACGCTGGCTCAGCCCGAATCCGCTGACCGGCATCGCGCAAATCGCCGCGGTTTACGTTGGATTGATCGGATTCAGCTTCCTGCTCGAGTACCTGCAAACCTACCTGATGCAATGGGCCGGGCAGATGGTGATGTTTGACCTGCGCAGCGAGATTTTCCGGCACCTGCAGCGCATGCACATCGGCTTCTATGACAAGAACCCTGTTGGCCGCCTGGTAACGCGGGTTACCACTGACGTGGATGCGCTGAACGAGATGTTCACCTCCGGGGTGGTCTCGATATTCGAGGACATATTCGTACTGGCTGGAATTCTGGTACTGATGCTGTGCGTGAACTGGAAGCTGGCGCTGATCACGTTCGCGGTGCTTCCGTTCATCGCCATGGCGACGAAACTTTTTCGTGATCGCGTGCGTGATTCCTATCGCCGTATTCGCGTAGCCATAGCCCGCATTAATGCGCACCTGCAGGAACACGTGAGCGGCATCATGGTGCTGCAGCTATTCAACCGCGAGGAAAGAGCCTTCGAGACATTCTCCGTCGTGAATGCGCAGCACATGGAAGCGTTCAAGGACGCGATCATGGCGCACGCGGTGTATTACCCGGTGGTGGAAGTCCTGTCGTCGATTGCGATCGCGTGCGTGATCTGGTTCGGCGGGCACGATGTGATGCGGCACTTGCGCATCACTGGCCTGGCTTTCGGCCCGAGGGCAAACAGCTGGCTACCGCTGCATCGCACATCAAACGCGGTCACGCTCGGCGTTCTGGTCGCGTTCATGCAATATGCCCAGCGCTTTTTCCGACCGATCCAGGATTTGAGCGAGAAGTACAACATCTTGCAGTCGGCAATGGCAGCGGCCGAGCGCGTGTTCAAGCTGCTGGATACGCCAGTTGAGATTAACGAAGCTCCGATCACGGTAAAACCTGAGGGTCCGGGCAGGATTGAGTTTGATCATGTGTGGTTCGCGTATAGGAGTGTACCCAGCAGTATCGACAAGGCAAACGCGGCTGAATCGTCGAGCTTCGCTTCCTTCGGCTTGGCTCAGGGCAAGCTCGCGAAGGAACCCGTTCCCACACAGTCCGTTCCACCCTCTGTGCCAACCCCAGGTGAGCTGGATTGGGTGCTGCGCGATGTGAACTTCGCGATTGAGCCGGGCGAAACGGTCGCGATCGTCGGCCATACCGGCGCCGGCAAGACAACGCTGATTTCCCTATTGTTGCGCTTTTATGATGTGCAGCGCGGCGCGATCCGCATCGACGGCGTTGATATCAAAGAAATGGCGCTGCGGGACCTTCGCCGCAGGTTCGGCGTCGTCCTCCAAGATCCGTTTCTGTTTACAGGCACGATCGAGGGCAATATCCGTCTCGGCACCGACTGGATCAGCGACGAGGACGTGCGCGAGGCGGCTGAGGACGTGAACCTTACAGACTTTATCCACGCGCTCCCTAACACCTACAAGGAAGAGGTGCGCGAGCGCGGCTCGACGCTGTCGACCGGGCAAAAGCAGCTGATTTCATTTGCGCGGGCACTGGCACACTCGCCGAAAATTCTGATTCTGGACGAAGCGACATCGAGCGTCGACACGGAAACCGAATTCAAAGTTCGGGAAGCGTTGAACAAGATGATCGAAGGACGGACCTCGATCATCATTGCTCATCGGCTGTCGACCGTGCAGCGCGCCGACAAGATCATCGTCATGCACAAAGCCCAGCTGCGGGAAATGGGTACGCACCAGCAACTGCTGGCACACCGCGGGATTTATTACAAACTGTACCAACTCCAGTACAAAGATCAGGAAATCCCGGCGGCCGCAATTTCTGGACATCCAGAAGTAACGGCCAGCGCGGATGACTAGCAATCTGGTTGCTAATCGATTTGTTGACTAGCGACGAAACAGCTTTCCGCTTTTCGCTCGATGATTCGCAGGGATCGCGGAAGTTGTGAATATTAGGCGCGTTGGATTGCGGCATCTTTTCGCGGCACTGACGTGCCGGCTGCAATCGATCGCAGCCTGGAGCTTAATTTCGCGGCAAGCACTGTCATCATCTGCTCCCACCGCCCTGCGACGCGACCTCACAAGACATCAGGAATACTTGTACCAGCGGCTATACTTAGCTGCTCGTTCACACGTGCATTCAGGGGCAATATGAAAATAGCGGTCAGGAACAACTTTATCCTGTGCTTCGCGATCGTATTTCCAAGTTTCTTCTGCGGCGCGCAACAAGCTAACACCGAGCCGCCTTATCGCAATCCCAAGCTCGCGATCGACGACCGGGTTGCCGACTTACTCTCCCGTATGACTCTGGAGGAAAAAGTCGAGCAAATCGCAGGAAACGAGAGCAGCCAGTTCTCCATTATTGATCCGACCGGCACGTTCACCGACGAGACTGCGCGGAAGGTGCTCTCCAGCTACGAGGATGCTGACCTTGTGCTTGAGCCGAAAAAAGCCGCCATTCTGCGCAATGGCGTGCAGCGCTACTTCAAGGAGAAGACTCGTCTGGGCATTCCGCATTTGTTCATGGGCGAGGCGTTGCACGGAATGATGGAATACGGCAGCACCTGCTTTCCGCAGGCGATTGGCCTGGCCAGCACCTGGGATCCTGCGCTGGTCAAGCAGGTCTTCACCGCCGCCGGGGATGAAGCGCGCTCCCGCGGCTTTGGCCAGGTGTTCACACCGGTGCTCGATCTGGCCCGCGATCCGCGCTGGGGACGCACGGAAGAAACCTATGGCGAAGATCCCTATTTAGTTTCGCGAATGGCGGTGGCTGCGGTGACGGGATTACAGGGAGACGAATTCCTGATCAACCATCACCACGTGGTCGCGACCATGAAGCACTTTGCGGTGCACGGGCAACCCGAGGGCGGAACAAACACCGCTCCGGGAAATTACTCCGAACGAATTATTCGCGAGAATTTCCTCGTGCCATTTGAGGCAGCGGTGAAAGAAGGTCACGTCGCAAGCGTGATGGCGTCGTACAACGAGATTGACGGCATTCCATCGCACATCAATCGTTGGCTGCTGGATAAAGTTCTGCGGCAGGAGTGGGGCTTTCCCGGATATGTGACTTCCGACGGCGAAGGCCTGCAGATGTTAGTGAATACTCACCACGTCGCGGCAAATTTCTCCGATGCTGCGCGCCTGGCACTCGCTGCCGGCGTGGAGTATGACTTGTCCAACGGCGCGGTATACCGCACGCTGCTTGACCAGGTCAAGAGGGGTCTCGTTCCTGAAAGCCAATTAGATCGAGCTGTTGGCGACGTTCTGGCAACCAAGTTCCGCCTGGGTTTGTTTGACGATCCCTTTGTTGACCCTGACTACGCCGAACACATCACTAACAACCCCGAGCACCGCGCGCTGGCGCTGAAAGCTGCGCAGGAAACAATCGTCCTGCTAAAAAACGAAAAGAATCTTCTCCCACTTGACTTGAACAAACTGAAGACCATTGCTGTGATCGGCCCCGATGCTGACGGCCTGCACCTCGGCGGCTACAGCCGCAATCCAGGACATGGCGTAACTATCCTGCAGGGAATCCAGGAGAAGGTTGGATCAAAAGCCAAAGTCGTTTTCGCCGAAGGCTGCCGGTTTACCAACAAGCATCAGGACTGGCATGGCTGGTTTTCTTCGGATGACGTCGTTGAACTGGTTGATCCCAAGACCCAGGTATCGAAAATCAAAGAAGCGGTTGCGCTTGCCAAGCGATCCGACGTCGCAATTTTGGTGGTGGGCGAGAACGAGAGCACCAATCGCGAGGCCTGGGCGGAGAACCATCGCGGTGACCGCGACTCGCTTGATCTGCTTGGCGCACAAAACGACCTGGTTCAAGCCGTGGTTGAGACTGGCACGCCGACTGTCGTTCTCCTGATCGGGGGCAGGCCATTGTCAATCAATTACATCGCACAGCATGTTCCCGCGATTCTTGAAGGGTGGTACTTGGGACAAGAGGGCGGGACAGCGGCAGCTGAAGTGCTGTTTGGCGACGTAAATCCAGGCGGGAAACTGCCGATCACCTTTCCGCACTCGGTCGGCGATCTTCCCGATTACTACAATCACAAGCCCTCGGCGAATCGCAGTTATGAATTCAGCACGCGCGAGCCGCTGTTCCCTTTCGGTTACGGGCTCAGCTACACGACATTTCGGTTTGAGAATCTTCGCGTGGGACCGGCACAAATTTACCCGGGAGGAACAGCGAAGGTCAGCGTAGACATATCTAACACCGGCTCGCGTGAAGGCGGTGAAGTTCCGCAGATGTACATTCATCAGCGCATCGCGTCGGTGACCCGGCCAGTAAAGGAATTGAAAGGATTCCAACGTATAACGCTGAAACCGGGGGAAAAACGGGCAGTGGAATTCACGATTACTCCCGAAACGCTCTCCATGCTGAATGTCGGCATGCACAAAGTGGTTGAGCCGGGAGTTTTCGAAATTATGGTTGGGCCCAATTCGCAGCAGACGAACATGGCAACTCTGGAAGTATTGGCGCCGGGGGAGAAGCCGGCAAACGAGACTGCTAAATCCGACTCCAGCGTCGTCAGCAACTTCGATGATCTAAAGGTTGCGGCCAAGTACGGTTTTTGGCGGACTACGTCTGATGCCGAAATGGGTGGAAAATCAGCAGCAACGATGCAAGCAGTAGAGGGCGGAGCCAATGGCACTCGCGGCGCTTTGAAAATTGCCGGCGAGGTGGTTCCGGGAAGCGATTTTACATGGGCTGGTGTCTTCTTTCATCCCGGTGCTTCTCCGGAAGATGCGGTCGATCTCTCGAAAAAGAAAACAATTTCCTTTTGGGCCAAAGGAGATGGACAAGGCTACTCGATTGCGGTGCAGACGCAGAGCAATGCGGGATCGATTCCCACGATTCTGCCCTTCGTGGCCGGGCCGGAATGGAAGCAATACTTTCCGATTTCGAGTTTTGACACCGATGGTCACGACGTAACTGGAATCGCGTTTGCGCGTTCTCAGGAACCGGGCAAGTTCGAATTTGCGATCGATGAGTTAGAGATCAAATAGCAGCAGCGGGCCTTTACAATGCTCCGGTGCGTGTTCTGATCTCGGCAGGAGAGGCTTCCGGCGAAATGTATGGGGCGCAGCTCATGGAAGCGCTGCGCAACGCGGGCGAGGGCGCCCGCGCCGCACAACAAGCCCGCGCCACATCGTCACTTGAATTTTTTGGGGTGGGCGGGGAAAGGATGCGCGCGGCAGGCTGCGACATCGTCGTCGACTCGAAGGACCTGGCGGTTGTCGGAATCACCGAAATCCTCGGGCATTTGCCGAAGATATGGCACCTTTTCCACAAACTCATCGCCGAGGCCGATCGGCGCAGGCCTGATCTCGCCGTCGTGATCGACTCTCCGGCCTTCAATTGGCGGGTTGCGCGCCAGATGAAAAAACGCGGCATTCCTGTTGTGTACTACGTGTGCCCGCAGTTTTGGGCGTGGCGGCAGGGACGGGTGCGATTGCTTCGCAAATATGTCGACCGGGCCCTGGTGATTTTTCCTTTCGAAGAAAAGTTTTATCGTGATCGCGGCGTGATCGCCCAGTTTGTAGGGCATCCGCTGGCGCGAATCGAGCGCCCGTCAATCGCGCGCAAAGAATACGCGGAGCAGTTTCGAATCGATCCAGCAAAGCCGTGGATCACCCTGATGCCGGGGAGCCGCAAAAAAGAAGTCAGAATGAATCTGCCCGCGGTTCTGGAATCGGCACGATTATTGGGACCGGGTTATGAGTTCCTGCTACCGGTGGCGCCAACGCTGGATAAGGAGTTCGTGAAAGCTCTGGTTGAGCGGGAACAATCCGCGGAGGCCCCTACGGCTGCAGGAACCCATCTCGTCTCCGAAGCGCTCCCGGCGCTTGCACATTCCCGCGCGGGAATCATCGCGAGCGGGACCGCGACGGTGGAAGCAGCAATGATGGATCTGCCTTTTGTGATGGTTTATCGCGTCACTCCGCTCACCTACTGGCTCGGCCGGTCCACAGTGAAGGTGCCTTATTTCGCCATGGTCAACTTGATCGCAGGGGAGAAGGTGGTTCCTGAGCTGGTTCAGGACGATTTCACGCCCGAAAACGCTACCGCGGAGGTCGGGAGGATCATTCCTGATGGCGAGCCTCGGACACGAATGCTGGCCGGACTGAGGGAGGTGCGAAACCGGCTGCGAGGGCCCAGCCAGGAGGCGATCGATCCAGCGGAAAAGGCCGCAAAAGCTATACTTTCGCTATGGCAGGATAGAAATGCGCTTCCGGCGCGTTAAATCATTGTCACTCAGCATCTTTAACGGCCTGGTTTTCATCTTACAATTAAGAAGTAGTGCAGCCTACAAGTAAGAAGTCGCGTATCGAAGTCGTGCCCAGGAGATCCCCTGAATGTTTCTCGTACCTCGGCCACAGCGTCGGAAGCTGTTCGCCTGCCTCGCACTGGCCGTATTTTTTCTAACTGTGCCCGCTGGGGCGGCCGAAAAGTCGCATTTCCGTGCCGACGATTACCAGATTGACGCGGTCCTGATACCCCATGACCACAAGATTGTAGCCCGCGCGAAGGTGAAGATTACGGCGCTTGAAGAACTGAACATTGCCACGTTCCAGTTGCACAACGATCTTCGGGTCACGAAGGTGAGTGATGCCTTAGGCAAGCCGCTTACTGCGGACCGGCTGCCGCAGAATTCCAGCGTTCGAATCTCGCTGAGCCAGATGCTGGCGAAGGACCAATCCACCACCTTGACGTTTGACTACGAGGGTGTGCTTGACTCAGCTGATGATTCTCCAGTTCCAGGGCTGAAGCTGACCTCGATCAATGAGGATACTTCTTATTTGCTCTATGCCGGTGATTGGTTTCCAGTGAACAATTTCGGCATCGATCGCTTTACGGCAACAATTAACATCACCGTGCCGGCGCACATGATTGTGATCGGCAGCGGTACCGTTTCCCCTGGCGAGCCGCCGACGCTGAAGGGCACGACGATCAGCGGGCCAACCAAGACATTCTCTTTGAAATACGACAAGGCAAGTTTTCCTGGAACGATTATCGCGGGATCGTTTGGTGATTACTCCAGCACCGACGCGGGCATCGACCTACACGTTTATTTCAAGCCAGTGCACAAAGATCTGGCTGCGGCTTATGCGGACACGGCGGTCAAAGAGTTCACCTACTTCATCACGCTTTATGGCCCGATCCCTTCGAATGTGCTGCGGATCGTTGAGTTGCCGGATGACACGGTCCCGTCAACCTGGGCGCCTGAGGTAGTGGGGTTGGCCAGCCGCGGAATTACTCCGCGGACGAACTATCGATTGCTGGCGAACACGATTGCACACCAATGGTGGGGCGTTTCGGTGAGTCCGGCTTCCCGAGACGACTGGTGGATCCAGGACGGCTTTGCGCGTTATTCCGAGGCCCGCTACATAGAGAGCGCGGCGGGACAAGGTGGTTTGCAGGAAGCGATCAAAGACATGTCGGTGGGGGCTCTCTCCTATGACACCGTCCCGCTATCGAGCGCGGGCAAACTGGATTTGTACTCGCCTGAGTTCCAGTCGCTGGTGACAGACAAGGGCGCCATGATCCTGAACATGCTGCGCTGGGTAGTTGGCGATCAGAAGTTCGACCAGACCATGCGGGATTTTTTTGCGCAATATCAGGGCAAGCCGGCCACGGCTGACGCGTTTCGCGCTCTGGCGGAAAAAGATTACGGCGACAAGCTGACCTGGTTCTTCTCGCAATGGCTGGATTCGACCGGTGCGCCGGAATTCAAGACCAAGTACACGGTTTATCGGTTGGGCAACAATAAGGGATTTCGTATCGTTGGCCAGATCGCGCAGGACCTCGATCTGTTCCGTATGCCGGTCGAACTGAAGATCGATACCGACGGCAAGACCGAAATCAAGCGAATCGACGTCACCGGGACCGATTCCGCTTTCAGCATAGACACGTTCGGACGGCCGCGACGGATCAGCATCGATCCGGACAACCGACTGCTAAAAAATTCCCCAGATATTCGGCTGCGAGCCGGAATCCAGCGTGGACAGGCGCTGGTGCAGCAAGGGGACATGACAGGCGCGCTGAGTGAATTCAACAAGGCGCTGGACATAAACAAGAACAGTTCGCTGGCGCACTACCGTATTGCCGAAGTGTTCTTCCTGCAACATAACTATCAGGCTTCTGCGAATGCCTACCGCGATTGCCTCAACGGCGACGGAGAGCCGCGCTGGACCGAGGTCTGGAGCCACATCCAACTAGGTAAGATTTTCGACATTACCGGCCAGCGGGAGCGGGCGACAAATGAATATCGGCAAGCGATCCAGACCAATGACAACACTCAGGGAGCGCTCGACGAGGCGCGGCGATATTTGCAGAAGCCTTACGAGCAGCCGAAGGTGTCGGCCAGCGGAGCGCAGTGATTGTGGTCGCTGAAATCGATATTCAGTCCGCCACGGCGCCTTCGCGAATCTCCCGATCTGCCGTTTGAGCAACCGCGCTGGCTCTGCTTTTCATCGTGGTAATTGCCACTACGCTGACCAGAATCAACGCCGCACCGAGAATCGTGCGGCGGCCAATTGCTTCACCGCCGAGCAGCGTCCCCACAATCACCGCCACGATGGGATTTACGTAAGCGTAGGTCCCAACTTTGGTTGGCGACTCGTAGTGCAGCAGCCAGACGTATGCTGTGTAGGCGATGATTGAGCCGGCAATGATCAGATAAACCAGTGAGAACCAGGCGCCGATGGATATGCTCTTCGGGTGAAACCGGGCAAACTCGCCGCTGACAACCGATAGCACCAGTAACATCATGCCGCCGGAGAGCATTTGCGCGGCTGCGCTCATCGCCTTAGATGCGGGCATCACAAGCCGGCGGCTTAGAACTGTGCCGATTGACCACCCTATTGAAGCCACAAGCAAGGCGACGACGCCCCCACGATCCAGCGGCGCCTCTCCAAAAGAGGACCATGGATTCACCAGTACCGCGACCCCAATAACACCAACTGCCAAACCTAGTCCGAGCCTTAGAGTGAGGTGCTGGGTCTTCAGAAAAATGATCTCCAGCAGCGTGATACAGACCGGAATGATTGCAATGATGACGGCGGCAATACCCGACGGCACGCGCTGTTCCGCCCAGAACAGACATGCGTAGTCGAGAAGGAACATGAGCGAGCCCAGCAAGGTGGCCGCGCGCCATTCGGGCCAAGTCAGCGACGGAGTTCCCTGGACACGCATCCATAACCAGAGCGCCAGCCCAGCAACGGTGAACCGAATGCCTGCCATCACGAAGGGCGGCATCTGGAGGACGCCAACCCGGATCGCGAGATAGGTAGATCCCCAGACGAAATAAATGATGGAGAACGCCAGCAGAATCTTCCATTTTGCCGGCCGCGCCGAGGGATGAGTCACATTTTTCATGATACTGGAATAGCTTCGTCTGTAACCGATACAGAACCGGCGCCAAAGTGGCAGCACAAGTTTGCCCTGCTTGTGACCTTCCTCACTACTCTGAGTGGGCGGCATCACTGACGGCGAGCGGGTTTTCCAGTTCAATGAAAATGAAAATGTACGGCTCAAGGAGGTGGGTATGTTTGCGCTCAGGATGGTCCAACTGATCGAAGCCCACGCCAGCAAACTGTCGGACGAACTAATGGACAGGCTCAAAAGATCTGAGAATTGTTGTCAATTGTTGCATAGGGTGCCAGCTCAAGAATTGAAGATGCGTACGCACGAAATTTATCGCAACCTCACTGATTGGATTTTGGCAAAAACCCAATCCGAGATCGAAGAGAGGTATGTAGGTCTCGGCATGCGCCGTGCCAAGCAAGGAGTGCCGTTCAGCGAGTTTTTGTTCGCCCTGAATACGACTAAGGAATGCCTCTGGCAATATCTGCAGCAGGAAGGGCTGCTCGAAGATCCGGTGGAACTGCTGGGAGATATGGAACTGCTGCATTCACTGGGGCGCTTCTTTGACCGCGCGGCGCATTCGGCGTCGATCGGCTATGAGAGCGCACACAAAGAAGCAAGCGAGACTGCGCCCTTAGCCGCACACAATCGGGTGCATGCCGGCAAAGCGGCCTAGGCCCAATGTGAGGCTTGCGGGGATGCGGATTCCAACTAGAATTGAGAAGTGCCCCGCAAGCGCCAAATCAAGCTTAAATGTCCCACGTGCAAGCAACCTGTCAACAAAGATGGCGCGGACTTCCCTTTTTGCGGCGAGCGCTGCCGGTTGATTGATCTGGGAAAATGGGCAAGCGGTCAATACGTGGTTTCGTCCCCCCTGCACGATGTCTCTGATGAAGTAACTAATCAAGGCTCTCCCGGCGAAAATGATGAAGACTGAACAGCCGGTTAAGGAAATTCCTCAAGCCGCATCAACTCCGCTTTGGGCGTCGCTGATTGCCACTTTTTTCGGCATCGGCAATTTGCGGCCGGGACCAGGAACCTGGGGATCACTGGCAGCAGCCCTGATATGGTTTGCCGTGTCGCACGGCGTCCCACAGGAGTTTCAACCCGCGGTTCTAGCCTGTCTTATAGTGATTGCGGTCGGGATCGGGATTCCTGCTGCGACAGCTGTCGCCAGGACTTCCGGAAAAAAAGACCCGCAGAACATTGTCATTGACGAAGTTGCCGGCCAGTGGATTACGCTGCTGTTTGTGCCGGTCGCGTGGAAAACTCTGCTCATCGGCTTTATACTTTTTCGAGGGTTTGATATTTTGAAGCCGCCGCCGATACGTCAACTGGAACGCCTTCCCGAGGGGACAGGGATTGTCGTGGATGATGTTGCCGCCGGAGTTTATTCGCTGATCGTGATGCAACTTTTGATGCGTTTCGGGCTTCTTTCACGATAGTTCCCACTGAGTTCTGTCATGGCCATCTCCAATCGCCTGCTTGGAAAGAAAAACGTAAACGGGCACCCGCACATTGAGGCGGTGTCGCCAGCAGCGGCGCTGCCGGGGGGAGAGGTGCGCATTCTGGGGCATGGGCTGCGCCCGCCCGAGCTGCGGAGACCTCGAGTACGCGTGGGAGACGTAGAAGCGGCCGTAGTCGTAAGCTCTGATGATTTCGTGATCGCGCGAGTGCCGTATGGAGCCGCATCGGGTCCGGTTGTGGTCTCAACCAACGGGCATTCCAGTAATGCGCAGCAACTCAAAGTCGCCGCGACTATTGCCGAGAACCTGCATCCCGTGACTAATCCGGCAGTGGATCTGGAAGGCAATATCTATGTGACTTTTTCTGGATCTCGCGGGCAAAAGGTTCCGGTTTCAATTTTCAAAATTGAGACCAATTACAACGTGAAGCCGTTCCTGACCGAATTGATGAATGCAACGGCGATCGCATTCGACCGCACGGGTCAAATGTATGTTTCGTCGCGCTTTGATGGAACGGTTTATCGCGTTGCCCCGAATGGAACGATGTCTACATATGCAGAAGGCATGGGCGTAGCCACGGGGATCGCGTTCGATCGCGAAGAAAATCTTTACGTCGGCGATCGCAGCGGAACCGTGTTTAAGATTGCGCGCGACCGGCAAATTTTTGTGTTCGCGACGCTGGAGCCGAGCGTTTCTGCGTATCACCTAGCATTTGGTCCGAAAGGTGACCTGTTCGTCACCGGCCCCACCAATTGCGGGTTCGATTCGATTTACAAGGTCGATCCTCACGGCGCGGTTTCGACGTTTTATCGCGGACTGGGCCGGCCGCAGGGACTGGCTTTCGATCGCGAGGGCAATCTCTACGTGGCAGCTTCGCTGGGAGGCCAGCGCGGAATAATCAAGATCACACCGAATGGCCAAGCATCTCTAGCGGTGGCGGGATCCGGCCTGGTCGGGCTCGCTTTTGCTCCCGGACGCTCCGCGGTTCTGGCCAGCAACAATGCTGTCCATCACCTTGCCTGGGACATCGCCGGCCAGGCGCTCATCGATCCCTCCTAGCGCTTTCATTTAAACTGCAAAGCGTGATTGCCGAGATCATTGCCGTTGGTTCGGAGCTTCTGAGCCCTTTCCGTCAGGATACGAATTCGCTGTACCTCACTGGAAAGCTCAATGAGCTTGGAGTTGAAGTTGGCTTTAAGACCATCGTTGGCGACAATCTCAAAGATATAGTGCGGGTGGCAACGACAGCTCTATCGCGTGCGGACATTCTGATTCTGAGCGGCGGACTAGGCCCAACGGAAGACGACCTGACGCGCGAAGCCGTGTCGCAAACATTAGGGTTGACGCTGAAACGCGATCCCGCGATTTTGCAAAACATTGAAGCGCGTTTCGCCGCTCACGGCTGGAAAATGGCTCCCAACAACGCGAAGCAGGCGGATGTGATTGCCGGCGCCACCGTACTTGAGAATGCGAATGGCACGGCACCGGGGCAATGGATCAGCGGAAAATCCGACGGGAAAGAAAAGATTGTCATATTGCTGCCAGGGCCGCCACACGAACTGAGGGCACTTTTCGAAAGCTCAGTGCTGGAGCGACTTCGCGCGCGCGTGCCGAAGCAGTTCATTGCGACACGGGTCCTGAAGATCACCGGGATGGGCGAGTCGGCTTGCGATGCCCGAGTCGCACCGATCTACAAACGTTTTGCCGACGTAGATACAACGATCCTGGCCGGGCCTGGCGAGATTCAGTTGCATCTGCGCACGAGCTCGAAAACTTTGGAGGCGGCGCAGAGCAGGGTAGATGAATTGGTCGAAAAGATCGAGGATGAACTTGGGGATTTCGTTTATTCCGACAATGGCGACTCTCTCGAGCAGATTGTCAGTTACTACCTGCAGATGCGGAATGCCACGATTGCAGTAGCGGAATCATGCACTGGCGGACTTGTGGCGGAACGGTTGACCTCGATCAGCGGCAGTTCGCGATCGTTTATCGGCGCTGTTGTGGTGTATTCGAATAATTTGAAGACCCAGTTCGCCGATGTGCCGCAGGATTTGATCGACGTATACGGCGCGGTGAGTGAGCCTGTGGCCAAAGCGCTCGCTGAAGGCATTCGAAAGCGATGCGGCAGCACCTTTGGCCTTGGGGTCACCGGCGTTGCGGGTCCGACGGGTGGGACCGCCGAAAAACCTGTCGGACTGGTTTATCACGCGCTCGCCACTGAAACCGGAACTGAAGTTGTGAAACGAAATTTTCCCGGCGATCGCGAGCGGGTGCGTTGGTTCGCATCGCAACAAGCGCTGGACATGGTCAGGAGAAAGCTGATGTAGGGCGCTTCCGTTGGAGCGCAGGAGATTGAGTCATGGACGCATCTGACCGATGAAGCATTGCAGTGATGGACGCGGGGTTTCAAATGACTCAATGATCCGATGACTCAGTGCCTCCATCTCGTATAATCACCTGTTTCTCCCCACATGGCTTTCCAAACCATCCAACTCGACTACGAGTCGCGCGTCGCCACCATCACACTTAATCGGCCGGAGAAGCGCAATGCACTCAGCCTGATGATGCTCGACGAAATCGTTGCGGCCCTGGATGAGATCGCCGGATCTGAGTCGCTCGTCGTAATCGTTACCGGCGCTGGAAAAGCGTTTTGTGCAGGGATGGATCTAGACGAATTGAGGTCCCTGACCGGCAAATCGCATGAGAAAAACATCGAAGACTCCCGGCGCATGGCGCGGTTTTTCCGCCGGCTTTATGATTTTCCTCGGCCGACGATTGCGGCCGTGAACGGCGCGGCAATTGCGGGCGGCACAGGGATCGCCACGATGTGCGATTTTACGATTGCTGTGCCGGAGGCGAAGTTCGGGTACAGCGAGGTGCGCATCGGATTCGTGCCTGCGATGGTCTCGTCCATTCTCGTCTGGCAGGTGGGACACAAAATTGCGCGCGATCTGCTTTTAACAGGCAGACTGTTCGATGCAGAAGAAGCACATCGTTGCGGATTGGTGAATGAAATCATACCGACCGAGAAATTAATGGAGCGCGCCCGTGAGCTGGCATCACTGCTGATGGAGAACAGCCCGTCGTCTGTGCGGCAGACTAAGAAACTAATTAATGGCTTTATCTCTGAGGCGCTTGACCGGCAGATCGCACAAGCCATCGAAGACAATGCTGCGATCCGGCAAACGGCGGATTTTCGTGAAGGCATCGCATCGTTTTTGGAAAAGCGCAAGCCGCGTTGGAGCGGAAAGTGAGCGCATCGGCGAAAGACAAGGTGCTTAACGGTCTTGCCAATGAGGCTTATGTCGGTGAGGTGAAAATACGCGTGCGCTACGCGGAAACCGATCAGATGGGCGTGGTTTACCACGGTAATCATTTCGTGTGGTTTGAAGTCGGGCGGGTTGAGCTTTTGCGGCAATTGGGTTTTTCTTATCGCGAAATGGAACAGAACGACGGTTGCTGCATTGCGGTGGTGGAAGCGCGGTGCCGGTATAAAGCACCGGTGCGCTATGACGATGAGGTGCTGATCCGCACCCGGCTGAAGAATGTCCGAGGGTCGCTGGTGCAATTTGGATATGAGCTGGTTCGCGAGAGCGATGGCGTGCTGCTGGCGGAAGGAGAGACCACGCACGTGGTCACGGATCAAGAGATGAGAAAGCGTGCGATTCCGGGAAAGTATTTGAGTGCGTTTCGCGACGCCATGGGACGTAAAGCTTAAGCACAGAGCCCGCAGGAGCAAAGGGCAGCGAGACCCCCATTCTCCCAGCGCTAAAGGCTCATTGCTAAGAGCTGTTTTTATGAAAGCCCTTCACATTAACGGCAACGACCTCACGCTGGAAGAGGCGCGCGAAGTCGCGGTGGACGGCCGTCCGGTGCTGCTGGCGCCCGATGCCCGCGAAGCCGTGGATCGCGCTCGCGAGGTTGTGGACACGCTGGTCGCGAGCAATCAGGTCTCATATGCGATCACCACGGGTGTCGGGAAGCTAAGCGATGTCCGCATTGCGGGAGATCAGATTCGCGAACTGCAGGTAAACCTGTTGCGCTCTCATGCTGTGGGTGTCGGCGATCCGCTTCCGACAGCTGAAACTCGCGCCATGATGCTGCTTCGGGCAAACTCGCTGGCCAAGGGTTACTCCGGCGTTCGCGCAATCGTCATTGACACGCTTTGCGAGATTTTGAATCGGAAGATCACGCCATACGTGCCGTCGCAAGGCAGCGTAGGCGCCAGCGGAGATCTGGCACCTTTGGCACATCTTGCACTGGTGCTCATTGGCGAAGGCGAGTGCCTGGATGAAAAGGGTTGTCGCATTTCGGGAGCTGAAGCACTCAAGCGTGCGCAGATCAAACCGTTAGTTCTCGAAGCGAAAGAAGCGGTTTCTCTGATCAATGGCACGCAGGCGATGCTGGCAGTTGGCACGCTGGCGTTGATTACAGCGGAAAGGCTAGTGGATTCTGCAGATGTGCTCGGCGCTCTTACACTTGACGCACTGCGAGGCACCGATGTGGCATTCGATGAACGCATTCATCGGGCCCGTCCGCATGCCGGACAAATCAAGACAGCAGCCAACTTGCGCCGCATGCTTGAGGGCAGCCAGATCCGCGAATCGCACCGGGAATGCGGGCGCGTGCAGGATGCGTACTCCCTGCGTTGCATTCCTCAGGTGCACGGCGCAGTTCGAGACACGCTGGCGCATTGTCGGGAGGTATTCGAGACCGAAGCCAACTCGGCCGTAGATAATCCGCTGGTGTTCACTAGTGACAACCATGGAGGTGCGGACGTCCGCGCCCGCACAGCGGAGCGAAGCTCGGCAACGGATCATGATGAAATTCTTTCCGGCGGCAATTTTCATGGCGAGCCCCTGGCCTTCGCGCTCGATTTTCTCGCCATCGCTATGACTGCGCTTGCCGGCATTTCAGAACGCCGGATCGAGCGACTGGTAAACCCTGCGTTGAACGAAGGGCTCCCGCCATTTCTGGCGCCCGGCGCCGGCTTGAACTCCGGCTTCATGATGCCGCAGGTTACGGCCGCGGCTTTGGTCAGCGAAAACAAAGTCCTCGCACATCCGGCATCGGTAGATTCGATCACCACGTCGGGAAACAAAGAAGACTACGTTTCCATGGGAATGACAGCGGCACTGAAGCTGCGGCGTGTCGTTGAAAATACGCGCAGCGTCCTGGCAATCGAAGCCATTGCCGCGGCACAAGCGCTGGATCTGGTCGCCCCGATGAAGACCAGCGCGCTCGGGCAAAAGGCACAGACGGCAATCCGGGCGGTTTGCCCAAAAATGGAGAAAGACCGGGCCATGTATACAGATTTTGCAAAAGTAGGCGAAATGATCAACGAAGGCAAGCTCAGCGCCATTTTGGATTGATCCGCGCCACATGCCTCGCTCGGCTGGTTAAAACCCCCGAGCTTCGGGATGACACTTCCACGCACCTGCTTACGACAAATACCGAATCGTCTGCTCAATAAAATGGGTGGTGGGTGCGTAGGGATCGCCGGGCGCGTCGTATTCCATCGAGCAGTAACCGCGATAGCCACTCGCTTTCATAATATCGAATGACTTCTGCATGTCGATGAAAATGTATTTGCCCTGCTCGTTGGTTTCGCCGTCCTTGACGTGGCAGATGTTATACGCATGCTGGAACATCGCAGTAAGCGCACGGTAATTGAAGTCGGCGTTGCCGGTCATCATTGAGTTGGCGAAATCCGGCAGTGCATGCAGGAAGGGATGATTGACGGCCTCTATCACTTTCACGATGAAGAAAGCGTCTTCGCTGACCAGGTCGTCGTTCTCGAGATTCATCACCACATTCTTTGCGGCGGCGTGATCGACGGCGTCACGAAGACTCTCAGCTGTGCGCTGAACATCGGGTTTCGAGTTTTTGGCGCCATTAATGTGGACGCGGACGCTGGGTGAGCCGATCTGCACGGCCACATCAACGAACTTCTTCGCATAGGCAATCGCCTTCTTGCGGACCCCAGGATCGAGATCGTAAAAACTGTCCTCGCCATCGACGGCAATGTTCACAACTTTTGCGCCGGCTTTGCGGGTCGCCTCGCGGAGGCTGTCGAGATACGCGGGATCAAGCGAACGAAAATGACGGCTGTGTGGTTCGATGTTGTGAATATTGAATTTCTTGACGACCTCAGCTCCAAAATCCTTTAGGTCCATTCCGGGCCGCTTTGGATCGCGATCGTGATTGGTCGGGCTGTCGATGTATGCGCGAAATGGATACGACGGGACGGAGATCCGATCACGCGGGGCGGTGGGAAAAGGAACGTGGGGCTGAGGCGAAGCTGCAAACCCCGGCAGCGAACCACTGGCCAAAAGGCCTGCACTGGCTGAAGTAGTTTTGAGGAATTGGCGACGGGTCAAATCATTTTTGCTCATCGGATTGCTATGATACGCGTTTTGATCATGCATTAGACTATTGAGTTTTGTTCGGAGGCTGCATGCGTATCGGCTTGTTATTTTCTTTCCTCTTTCTTCTACTTCCTGTCGCGGCTCAAACTAAGCATCCCTTCACGTTTGAGGACATGATGAAGCTTAAACGTGTGGAGGAACCGCTGGTGTCGCCGGATGGGAAGTGGGTGCTGTTCGCGGCGGTGGATGTGGATTTGCAGGCGAACACGAAGACGCCGCATGTGTGGGTGGTGGCGTTGACATCACGAGCAACAAATACGAGGGTGGCCCATCCTGGCCCGGTTTTGGCCAGGGTGGGGTATTCGGATACGAAAAAAGCAGGTTCCTCGACTTCGTCGAATCATTCGCGGGCGAATGATCCAGGAATGACAGGTGGCGAGAGTGGGACAGATTCAAGGGGCCGGGAACGCGAAATCATCTCCGATCAGGATGCGGACAGGCCGCGCTGGGCGCCGGATGGGAAGCATTTTGCTTTCATATCAACTAAAGAGAATGGCTCACAGGTCTGGATCGCGGATTTTGATGATGCAACCGGTACCGTGACCGGCAAGCATCGGCTGACGAATATTGCGACGGAAGCGGATGGCGAGCTGTGGTCTCCAGATGGAAAGAATATTTTATTCAAGTCCGATGTGTGGCCGGAATGTGACGGGGCGCCCTATGCGGAAACCGATTGCAACGCAAAAAAATTGACTGAGGAGAGACAATCCAAGGTTAAGGCGCTGATATTCATGCACCTGCTCTTTCGGCATTGGAATGCATATAAGGAGGGCAAGAGGACCCACTTATTCCTGATAGATGCCAAATCGATGCCGGAATTCAGAAAGGGACAGGGGAACATCGGTGTATACGAGACATTTCGTGATCTGACTCCCGGCGATTACGATGCGCCGGTGTTTTCGCTGGGCGGGCAGGATGATTACGCGTTCTCGCCCGACGGGCAGGAGATTTGCTATGCCTCGAACCACGATCGCGAGCCGGCGATTTCGACCAACAACGATCTTTTTACTGTCCCGGTGAATTTTCCGGCGGACGCGACTTCGAAGCAGGTGCTTGCGGCGACCAAGGACATCACTGTTGAGAACAAGGCCGCGGACAACACTCCGCTCTATTCGCCGGATGGAAAGTACATCGCCTATCGCGCCCAACAGCGTCCGGGATACGAAAGCGACCGCTGGCGTCTGATGCTATATGACCGGAAAACGGGGGAGAAAAAGAACCTAACGGAGCAGTTCGATCGCTGGGTCGATACCATTGCATGGTCACCGGATTCCTCAACGATGTACTTCGTTTACGCGCAGGAAGGAGAGTCACGGATAGACGCGATCTCGGTAAATGGGACGAGGTTGCCGGTTTATGCGCTAGGGACCAATACACCGGAGCCCAGTTGGATTCCGATGACCTTTTCCACGAACGACAACATAGCAACCGCTCCCCACGGCAATCATCTCGTTTTCACAACGAACTCCATCCGCTCTCCAGATGGGATTTATGCGCTTTACCTGTGTTCTCAACGCTGCGATCCACCACCGTCCCCTTCTCCTATCACTCACCTGAATGACTCCGTCCTTTCTCGCGTCTCCATGTCTCCGCTCGAGCCCTTTTGGTTCACTGGCGCGCACAACGACAAAGTCGAAGGCTTTCTGATCAAACCGCCGAATTTTGATCCCAACAAGAAATATCCCGTGAAGTTCATTGTGCATGGCGGGCCGCAGGTTCCTATGGGCGATGAATGGAGTTACCGCTGGAATGAAGAGCTGTTTGCCGCAAACGGCTACGTTGTTATTTGGATCAACTTTCACGCTTCACCTGGATACGGACAGAAGTTTATTGACGCAGTCAACGCCGACTGGGGCGGCGCTCCGTATGAAGACCTGATGAAGGGACTCGACTACGCCGAGCAGCACTATCCATTTATCGACAAAGACCGAGAATGCGCGTTAGGCGCGAGTTTCGGCGGATACATGATCAATTGGATCATGGGCCACACTAATCGCTTTAAGTGCCTTGTCACACATGATGGTGACTTCAACCTGGAGGCGGATTATGGCTCGACCGAAGAGCTGTGGTTCCCCGAATGGGAGCTGAAAGGCACGCCGTGGACGAACCGCGAGATGTATCGCAAGTGGTCTCCGCATCTATTTGTTCAGAGTTTCAAGACGCCGACGCTGGTGGTTCACGGCCAGCTCGATTACCGGATTGATGTTTCAGAAGGATTTGACCTGTTCACTACCTTACAGCGGCTGGGCGTTCCTTCGAAGATGCTCTACTTCCCCGACGAGGGGCACTGGGTACTCAAGCCGCAGAATTCGCAACTCTGGTACAAGACGGTGAATGATTGGGTCGACCAGTGGATTGGGAAGTAGGATTTTGTAATTTGGCAATCGGGTAATTTGGTAATTGAAGACGGTCGCTCTGGCAATGACGGCGTGCGGTTCATCAAGGCAAAACCTTGTCATTCCGAGGAGATTCATTTCCGAGGAATCTGCTTTTCGCCATCTTTCGAAAGCAGCAGATTCCTCACAGCGTCACTGCTTGTCTTAGCGCGCATTGCGTGGAAATGAAAAGACCGGGTCGATGTCGACCGGAACATCCGCCGCTTTCTTGAGAGACTCCTGCAGTTCCGGTGGAACAACATCGTATTTCTTGAACCAGGATTCAGTGCGAGCGCGGTCACCGCTGGCTTCCATTTCCAGCAGCTCTTTGGCGAGATTGGCAATTTCGCCGGGCATCTTCTCATAATTCACAGCGTAGCGTCCGGAATCAAGCCGGCGCACAGCTCCGTGTTCGAGGTAGTAATTGAATTCCATCATTTCGGCCTGGCCGTGAGCTTCCGCAGCGCCAAAGCGCAACGTGCGAAGATTTCCCGCCACGTACGAGGCGTAGTAGCCTCGCAGTTTTCCTTTCGGCAGAACGCCGTGATCCACGAGCCATTTCAGCGAGTACATACCGACCACATCGGCCTTGGCTTCCTCCAGGCCGCTGTACATGGGGCCGATAGATTCGCGGATGCCGACTTTGTCTCCGGCAGGGTTGTGGGCGAAGGCCGGCCCGAGGCCGTGACAGATTTCATGAAGGACTGTGCCCAGCAGATAGCCTTCCCCTGAGACTCTGGCCGCCTGATCAGGCGGCATCAGAATTTTGGCAAGCGGCAGGATGACGTAGTCCACGCGCGCATCCATAAAATTTTTGAAGAAAAGTTTCTTGCTTCCCTTCTGCTCGTGTACGCGCGGATCATTCGGCAGATTGTCGGCAACGGCCTGGTAGCCATGCGCAAGATCGCCGCCCCGGAAGGGATTGTCGACGACTTCCATTGGCGTTCGCAGGCCGTGCTTGGATGGACGGTCGCGCTCCGGAATTGGGAGCGAATCCTGAATTTCCGGAACATACTTCTGAAAAGTTTCCAGCCTGCGGCTCTCAGCTTCGTTGCGAATCAAAACCCCGGCGCCATAGGTTGCCTTCACTCCGAGGAGGTGATCATTGTAGGTTTCATAGGGAGCAAAGATCACGTCGAACTTAGGCTTTTCGAGCTCGAGCCAGGCAATATCGCTCTTGAAATAGTCGTCGCTCAGAAGCGCATCGGCGCGCATGCGCAGGAATCCAGCAAAGGCCGCGTCGGGACTGAGATCGGCAGCCTCGCGCAGGTCTTTGGCCGCAGGTTCAAGGAAGGATCTGTAGGCGACATGGTACGGCAAGCCTTCTAGGTCCTTGTCATGCCAGCGGACTACGGTTGTCGAGCTGTAAATCTGCTCGCGCTTTCCGGAATGATCTTTCACGTATTGTTCAACTTGCTCGCGAGTCAGACCGTCAGGGTAAAACCCGCCACCTGGCGACATGGGCGACGTTCCAACAAACGGCTGGAAGTCATTGAACAGATCGAAGCGCGAGCCGTTGATCCACAAATAACGGCGCAATTCGATGTCCCTGGGATTCTTGCTTCCTTCAAGAGACAGATAGAGCTGCAGGCCATCAGGATCGGATTGCCGCCAGTAGATGTCGTCGAGATAGCGTGACGCCTCTACGAGCTTCAGCACCATTTCTTTTTCTTTTGCGGTAAGACCGTTGGAATGAAATGGCATCTCGACCTGACGAAAACGCGCAAGACGAGCTTTCAGGTCGGGGACCACTTGCAAATTCTGAGAACGTGGTTTTGTCGCGGTTGAGGTTTCGGCCCCTGTGGTGACAAATGGAGCTCCGAGCAGAAGACACACGAATAGCAGAGTCACAACCCCTCGATGGTTCATTGTCGGGGATTCTAGCAGGTGAAACGTTTTAATTGACTTTGCTGGTATGGTTCCTCTCTTGGTGTCCTTATAGGTATTATTGCCGAGTGCAGGCCAAGAGACCAGCGCCATCGCAAACATTATTAATCGACGCCGACGATACGCTCTGGGAAAACAATATTTATTTCGAGCGGGCGATCGCAGACTTCATTTCGTTTTTGAATCACCAGGAGCACTCTCCGGCGGAGGTGCGGCAGATTCTGAATGAGGTGGAACGTGAATCCATTCTCAGCCATGGGTATGGGCTTCGCAGCTTTACGCATTCGCTGGTGACCACCTTTGAGCGCCTTTCAGTCGAGCCAATTACGCCGGCGCTGCATGAAACCATTCACGGATTTGCGCGAACTATCGCCGAGCAACCGGTGCGGCTGCTGCCGCAAGTTACAGAAACGCTGCAGTATCTTTGCAAGCGGCACCAACTGATTCTGCTCACGAAGGGCGACTTTGCCGAACAATCAGGCAAGGTAAAGCGATCAGGGCTGGAGAAACATTTTTCAGCGGTGGAAATTGTTTCCGAGAAAGATGCGCGGCAGTATCGTCACATCGTGGAGCGGCATGGTCTTGAGGGTGGCCGCACGTGGATGGTGGGAAACAGCCCAAAATCCGATATCAACCCGGCTCTGGCTGCGGGATTGAACGCGATCTTCGTACCTCACAACAATACCTGGGTGCTCGAGCATGAGCAGCTGGCGACAGCGGAACCGCCGTCGAGACTGCTGGTGCTAAATGCATTCGCAGAATTGACGGAACACTTTTGATCGGCTCCATCCCCGGCCATCGCGGCACGGGGCACACCTGCTTACTCGAATCGCAGCAGCTGCATCGGTTCGACCGAGGCCGCACGCTTGGCGGGAAGCCCCGCCGCGATAATTGAGGAAAGCAGCAGCGTCGTCACCGCGCTCACTAGGGCGACGAAGTCGAATGGCTTCACATCAAAGAGCAGACTGGCGGCCAAGCGAGTGAGGGTTCCTGCCAGGATCAGACCTACAAGAACTCCGACGACCGTGACTACGAGCGCATTCTTAAGAACGGCTACCAGGACGCTTTCACGGCTCGCGCCCACCGCCATTCGGATTGCGATCTCCCGATTGCGCTCGGCAACCGTATAGGCCATGGTTCCGTAAATTCCCAGCAGGGACAGGAGCAGGGCGATCGTGGCGAAGGCGGTGAGAATCACGGTATTAAACCGGCGCGGTGATTGCGTAGCTGCGACCACCTCCTCCATGGTGTGCATTTCAGAAATCGCGAGTCTTGGATCGAGCTGGCGAACAGTTTTGGTGAAATCCTCGCCCACAGCAGACGGCTCGGCCATGGTGCGAATGACCACATCCAGCCCGCCTATTACCCCGATCATTGCACCATAGGAACCTAAATCGCCAGCGGCTTGCGACACCGGCTCATACATTTGGGGCACAGTGGCAGTGTCGAGCGAACCCTGTTTGATATCACCAATGACGCCAACGATCGTTATCGGTGGCAATGGCGACGTCGCGTAGCTGGCGCCGACCTTGATGTGCATTCCGACGGGATCTTTTCCCGCGAAGTACTTCTTTGCCAACGTTTGGCTTATGACCGTGACCAGCGGCGCGCCCTGGCGATCATCGCTGGAATTGAAATAACGTCCGCGGATCAAGGGTAAATGCAGCGCCTCAAAGTAACTTCCATGGACAAGGTAGTTGGAGGCAATGATCCAGCCTTCGCCCGAACTTTTGACATAACCTTCGGGTGCGATCAAACGTCCAGAGTTTTGCCCGACGACCGGAATATTCGAGGAAAAGCCAACCGACTTGACTCCGGGTAGGGCTTCGAGCTTGCGCTGCAGTTCGTTAAAAAAGTCATCCACTTTCTGCTGGGTTGAGTATTCGTGAGCCGGCAATGAGAGGGACGCCTTGAGTACATGCGCCGGTTCAAAGCCGGGATCGACAGAGAGCATTCTCGCCAGACTGCGCAGCAGGAGACCTGATCCGGCAAGGAGCACCATGGCCAAGGCAATTTCTAAAATAACCAGCGCATTGCGGGTGCGATGCTGGGCCTGACTTTGCCCGGTGTTAACGCCTCCGTCGCGCAATGAATTGAGCACGTCGTTACGAATGCTGGCAAAAGCCGGTACGAGCCCGCAGACCAAACCGGTCAATCCGGCTAACAATGCGGCAAAGACCAGGACGGGCCAGTTGATGCCGATTTCTCCGAGACGAGGCAGCGAATCAGGCAAAATCGTCACCGTGGCGCGGACGAGCAGTACCGCAAGTGCGATTCCCGCGATGCCGCCGGCGACGCTAAGCATCAGGCTCTCGCTGATGACTTGCCAGAACATCGCGCGGGAAGCCGCTCCCAACGCAAGCCGCAGTCCAAATTCACGTTTTCTGCCGGCAGAGCGCACCAGCAGCAAGTTTGCGAGATTGACGCACGCGATCAGCAGCATCAGACCGACCGCTCCTAACAGAATGCGCAACAAGGATTGTGCCTTGTATATGGTTTCATCCTTAAGGGTGCGAAAAGAAGCGTGCAAGCCGATGCGCGCCATGAGCGGAAATTGGGCGTCGATAGCGGAAACAACGCGATCGATGTCCTGCTGCGCCTGCACCTTGGTTACGCCGGGCTTGAGTCGCGCGAGAATGCTGAAATCGAAACTAACGCCTTCGCTGTCTTTTTCAGTAGGAGTGAGGCTCAGTGGGATCCATAAGTCACGATGGCTGAGACGGCCAGCGTCGAGCGGGAACTCGAAATTGCGCGGCATTACGCCAATGATGGTGTAGGGACGGCGATCCAGGTCGATGGTGCTGCCGAGGATGCTGCGATCAGCCTGGAACCGGTCTTTCCATAAGGCGTAGCTGATAACTGCCACTGGAATGCTGTTTTCATCTTCGTGCTGAGTAAACGTGCGGCCCAGAACAGGTTCGACACCGAGTGTGGGAAAGAGCGACGCCGAAGCCCGTTCTGCCCGCGCCTGAAGCGGAGAACCGGCGCCGGTCAGCTCATACGAGCCCGCGATAAAGCCGGCAACTCCGGAGAACGCTTTGCTCTCGCGCTGGAAGATGAGCACGTCGGGCGCCCCGACCCGCAGCTCGTGAGTGTCCTGATCGGAACGCTCGTGAATGCTGATCAGCTGGCCGGCGTCTTTAAACGGCAACGGACGCAACAGCACCGCTTCGAAAACCGAGAACATAGCGACGGTGCCCCCGATTCCAACAGCCAAGGTCAGGATTGCCGTAAGTGCGAAACCGGGAGAGTTTCGCCATTGGCGAGCAGCGTAACGAAAATTCCGAAGTGCAGTAAGCATCCAGCCTACCCCCAGTCCCCACATTGCATTCTCCCGGCCACAGCGGGAGCCGATAACATCATGCAAACATTAGACTTCTTGGTTCAGTTGTAAGCGCAGCTGTCCGAAAATGACGGACGAGTGTTCAGAAACGGACGGCATTACGATGGAGATTGAGAGCGACTTAAGCCTCATGAAACTCGGGTTCGGCGCGGGGCAATCGCACCTTTACGACGCAGCCAGATTGATTAAGGCGATTCGCAAGCTCTAAGGAACCCCCATGTCCTTCCGCGATTTGGCGGGAGAGCACGAGCCCAATGCCGCTTCCCTGCGGCTTGGTAGTATAGAAAGGGACGAAGACATTGCCGGGATTCATAAGACCGGGACCGGTGTCTTCGATTGTCAGAAGTAGATCACTTCCGGCGAGCTTCCACGCCATGGTTACATCGTCGCGAGTTCCCGTTTCCGGCGGCTTCGACCCGTTCGCATTTTTCTGAGCTTCCAAGACAGCGTCGGCAGCGTTGCGTAATAGATTGATCAGCATTTGCTCGAGTTGGTCGGGATCGGCGATGAGCGTTACCGCTGGGCCGGCATTCACGCCAACGCGAACGCGGCTCTCCAGAGCGGATACGCGTTTCACGAGGGTTGAAATCGAGCAGCGTTGGAGCGAAGGCGAGGGCAGCTGTGCCAGTTGCCGGTAAGCCTGAAGAAAGCGGTTTAGCGACGCGGCACGCGCCTCAATGATGGCCAGGCCACGTTCGAAATCCTGGCGCTGATCATCGTCGAGATGGGTTTCAGCAAGCCGGGCATTCAAGCTGCCGGCGATGGATTTGATGGGCGCGAGCGAATTATTCAATTCGTGTCCCATTACGCGGATGAGGCGCTGCCAAGCGCGCCGCTCTTCTTCTCGCAACGCGCGGCTCACGTCAGAAAGCACGACCAATGTGTGGGGCACGCCCTGCTGCCGGAATGAGCTGCGGCGTACAAACCAACGTGCATTGCTGCTGAAGTGCAGGTCGATGAGAGTCTCATTTTCACAGTCGAGGGCATCCTGCAAACCAAGCTCAGAGGAAGCCCGGCCCAGCAATTGAGCAGACGGTCTCTGTAACAGCTTTTGTCCTGCGGAGTTCAGGAGGCGCAGTTTGTTCGCCGGATCAAAAGCAAAGATGGGAATTTCAACCTCTTCGACCACACGCTGCAGAAGGGCTTCCGCTTCAAGTACTCCCGTTCGATGCTGCGCCAGAAGATCGGCGAGGGTATTAATCTCCAGCGAGAGTTCCCCTAAAGCGTCGTTCTGGACGGCAAGGCGCGCACGAAAAGAGTAATCTTCCTCGCGCAGCGCCCCGACCACATTTGCGAGGGTCTGAATTGGTCGCACGACGTGGTCGCGCAACGCGGCGCCGACTAGGAGGCTGACCAACGCCTCGGCTGCCAGCAGCATTGTTTTGGATTCAGTGCTCCAGGGCTGCAGCCAGATGAGGATGATGCTTACCAGTAGAGCGGGAGCTACGAGCAGGAGTGAAAAAGCGGCAATACGCCGCTCAAAGGGAGCACGTCGTTTTCGTTTTTTTGAAATTTGTCTCGGGCCTGGGCTAGAGCCCATATTTTTCCATCCGCCGGTACAGGGCGCCGCGGCTCAGGCCCAGCGCCTCTGCGGCCTGACTCACGTTGCCCTGAAAGCGCTGCAGCGCTTTGCGAATCAGGATACTTTCTACGGATTCCAGACTCAATTCCTCCAAATTTTGCGACCCCGGGCGCTGCGCCGTAATTCCAAGGTCAGCAGGCTGAATCTGCTCCGCCCGGCACATAAGAACTGCGCGTTCCATAGTGTGTTCCAGCTCGCGAACATTGCCCGGCCATGCATACTGCAGGAGCGCCTGCAAAGCCGCGGGATCCAGGCCTTGTACCTGCCGCCGGTAACGCGAAGCATAGTTGCTCAAAAAATGCATGGCAAGCACGGGAATGTCTTCCCTGCGCTCGCGCAGGGCAGGCAGGTGAATCTCCACCGTATTAAGCCGGAATAGCAGATCTTCGCGAAAATCGCCGTTCTGGCTGGCCGCCTGCAAATCAGTGTTTGTCGCCGAGATCACGCGCACGTCGACCCGCTTACTGCGCGACGATCCCACCCGCTCGACTTCGCCGGATTCGATGACCCGCAATAGCTTCGCCTGCTGCCGTAAGGGAACATTCCCGATTTCATCCAGAAAAATCGTGCCGCCGTCGGCCAGTTCGAAACGCCCAATGCGATCCGTGCGTGCATCGGTGAATGCGCCTTTCACGTGACCAAACAATTCGCTTTCAAAAACTCCTTCGGCGAGACCGCCAGTGTTTACCGCAATCAAAGGCCGTGAAGCCCGGAGAGAAAGCGCGTGAATGGTGCGCGCCACTACTTCCTTGCCGGTTCCATGTTCGCCGGTCACGAGAACATTGGCGTCCGAAGGTGCGATGCGAGTTATGGACTCGAGCACGGGAGCCATGCTGGGCGAGGCCGCGATGAACTCGGGCCTTCCCTGCGCATTCAGCAAACGGTTCTCAGCCGCCAGACGCTCCGCCTGCTGCAAGGCGCGGTGAAGCTCTATTTGTGTGCTCAGGATCGTAAGCAGGCGCTCGTTTTCCCAAGGCTTTTGAATAAAATCTCGTGCCCCTCGGCGCATGGCCTCGACCGCAAGTCCGACGTTACCCCAGGCAGTCATGACAATTACGGGCAGGCTGCTGTCCAGCGCGACAATCTCCGAAAGCAGACCCAGGCCCTCCTGTCCGGACGTGGTATCCCGCGTGTAGTTCAGGTCAATCAGCACAGCATCGTAGGTTGCGCTGGCGAGCGATTCGCGCACGAGCTCAGGCGAGCGGACCGCATCGACTTTGTACCCCTGCGGCTTGAGCAGCAATTCGAGCGCCTCAAGAATATGTTGCTGGTCATCGGCGGCCAGCACGCGTGGTGCCGGCCCCTTTGTCCCGACTACAGGAACGCTGGTTTCTTTTGGCTTTGTCGTGGTTGGCATGATTTAGGATCCGGAAGTACCGACTTTGCCGGTAATCGCCTCCTGGATCTGGATTCCATTATGTTCTAACGTGCTTCCGGTCGCACGATCAAGCTCCACTTTAGCTTTTTCGTAGACTGTCATTGCGGTGACCAAATCCAGTTCAGCCAGCGCCAGATCACGCTGCGCAGTCAAGGTCTGGAAAGTAGATCCTGCGCCCAGCGTCTGCTCCTTTTGCATGATCTCGAAGGTGCGCTGAGCGAGATCACGGGCCTGCCGGGCGGCATCCACGCGGGCCGCGGTTTGTTCGACCGCATAGCGCGCATTCTGCACCTCGATCCGAATCTGCTTTCGCAATTGTTCGCGGCGCAGTTCGGCTTGACGATATTCGAGTTCGGAACGGTACTGATCGGCTTTGGCCACGCGATTTCTGATCGGAATATTCAGATTAAATCCGATGTAGTAATCAGGAGCCGTGTTGTTAAACGTGTTCTGCAATGCGCCGGAGTAATCGGTAGGGACATTGGACACATTCTTTTCCCCGGGAATATTGAAGATTGGGTTTAAGGGCCCTGCCAATCCCGAACCACCATAGAAGCCTACCAAAGAGAGCGTCGGCAGAAGAGCGTTCTTAGCCGACTGGCGACTGATTTGGCGGTTAACCAGATCAATGTCAGTTTCCAGAAGTTCGGGACGACCATGCAGGGCCGCGGCAACTAGATCCTGTATCGATCCAGTCTCAGGGGACGCCTGCGGTTGCAAAGTGTCGGTGGGAACGACCGGTACAGACTGGAGTACTGGATCGTCGAGGCTCTTGGTCAGTGCGTTTTTCATCAAGAGCTCCTGCAGTTGCAGGCTGGTGCGGGCGACGGTCAGGTCCTGATCGCGGCGTGAAACTTCCGCTTCCGCGCGCGTGACGTCCATCGCCGGAACGCTCTCGAGCTGCAGTTGCTTTTTGGCATTATCGAGGGCCTGCTGGGCGAAGGCGACAGATTGCTCGTTCACCTGCGCCTGTTGATACGCGTTCACCAGGTCCCAATAAATGTTTTTGATCTGAGTGACCGTAGCGATGACCTGATCTTTGAATGCGATATCTGAGATTCTCTTGTTGTTGTTCGCGATTCGCAGATAACGCAGATTCGGACCCAACCCGAAGCCGGCCAGCAACTCCTGCTGAAAAGTGAACCGATAGGCCGAGCTCAACACCGGCGACAGATTAAAGAACGGACTGTTAGTGGTTTGACGGCCGTTGTTGAACTGAAACGTAACGGTTGTTCCCGTTGGAAAGGATTGTCCGACTCCGAAATTCGCCTGTCCGGTATTGAGCTGAAGCAACGGAACGCCATAGGTTTGTTGATTAGCGAGCGGAGTTGTTTGATGCTCGGCTCCGATCGTACCGATGATGGCAGGATCGTAGGACTGGACCGGGGTGCCTGCGCCTAAGGTGGATTGCACCAGGCCGGATGCACCTGCTCCAGCGCCGCCAGCGCCGCCAGTCGTGCCGCCCGCGCCCGCGCCGGGGGCCCCGGCTCCGAATCCTCCCACACCGCCGCCGGGAGTGTTCTGCACTACACCGGCATTGACGCCGCGGAACACGCCACCGGCTTTGGTGCGAAGGATATCCGTTTCAGCGATAGGGAGATTGTAGCGGGCGATGGCCAGGTCAAGATTGTTCTCGAGGGCCAGAGTAATCGCGTCTTTGAGCGAAAGGTAAAGCTTTCCATCACGAATCAGCTGAGTCAGTAATGGAGAGTTGGTGAGTGGCGGCTCCGGCACAAAACTGGGTGAATAGGCACTGAAAGGATTGCGCGATTTTGGCATTTCCAGAGGAAAAGAAACGCTCTGCTGGGTTGCAGGCGCCGTATTGGTCCGCGGTGCAGGCGATGCCGTGCTTTGCGGAGTTGCGGGCAAGGAATTTGCTTGCGCTGGCGCCGATGGGTCCGGTTGCGGAGCGGTCTGCGCCGAAACTGAGATGGTGAAACAGACAATTAAGACAGACGTCAAGAACTTCTTGATGTGCCCCATGCGAACGGTCGTTCTCATTGCTTCACCGCCTCATAGGGCTGCAGCTCCGGATTTGCGGTGTCGCTGACGACCCAACCATCTTTTAACTGGATGGTGCGCGATCCATAACTGGCGTTGACTTCGGAATGTGTCACTTGCACGATTGTGGTCCCCTGCTGATTCAGTTCCCGGAACAGCTCCATGATTTCCTGCGCCTGCGAAGAATGAAGGTTGCCGGTCGGCTCGTCGGCGAGCAACAGCGCCGGTTTGTGAATGACTGCGCGGGCAACTCCGACCAGCTGCTGTTGTCCCCCAGAAAGCTGGCTGGGAAAAAGGTCCTTCTTGGCGACGATCTGAAATCGGTCGAGCGTGTCGGCCACCATGCCCTGCCGCTGCTTGTGCGGAATGTCTTTGTAAGAAAGAGGGAGGTCGATGTTTTCGCGAACGGTGAGGTCGTCGAGCAGGTGATAGCTCTGAAAGACCATGCCGATGTGCTTCTTGGCAACATCAGCGCGCTGCTTGCGCTTCATGTCATGCACGGCCTGGTCTTTAAACCAGTATTCGCCTTGCCAGCCGTCGTCGAGCAGCGCAAGCACGTTCAGCAAGGAAGACTTCCCTGCCCCGGACGGTCCCATGACCGTAATGAACTCGCCTTGCTGAATTTCCAGATTGATTCGCCGAAGCACGAAGAACTGTCCGGCTGGCGATTTGTAACTGCGTTCCAGATTTTTGAGTTGAATCATAGTTCCCCTATTCTGTTTGCTATTCCACGTGTAAAGCTTCTGTTGGATCCACATGCGCAGCTCGCCATGCCGGTTTTAATCCAGCAGCAATCGAAACGAGGATCAGCACGGCTGCGGCACCGACGATGGTCATCGGATCGTAAGGACTCAGACCGAACAGCAGGCTGCCGATGGCGCGAACACTTATAAGCGCCAGGAACAAACCGGCCAGTAAGCCTGCTCCAATCAAAACCAGTACCTGATGCAACACCAGCCAGAGCACGGCACGACGCGAAGCGCCTAGCGCCAGCCGAATTCCAAGCTCTGACGTGCGACGCGCAACCGTGTACGACAAGACTCCGTAGAGCCCGACACAAGCCAATCCAAGCGCGAGCAGGCCAAACATCGAGCTGAGCCTGGCAATCAGGCGATAGCCCCACAAACTGTCGCTCACGACTTCTTTCAATGTGCTGGAATTGCCAATCGGCAATTTCGCATCAATGCTCCGCACGACTTCGCGAATCTGGGTTAGAAGTTGCGCAGGATCACCGAAAGTACGCACGTTCACGGTTTCGAAATCCTGGATTCCTTGCGAGAACGAGTGATAAATCGTCGGGGGAACCTCTTCTCGAATGTCGTTAATCCGCGAATCCTGGACCACACCCACGATCTGAAACTGGCGCGGAGTAGTGGCGTCATAGCCGTAGTACTGGCCGATTGGATCTTTGCCCGGCAAAAACGTCCGGACGAAAGTCCGATTCACCACCACGACTTTCGGGCTGTTTTCTGTGTCCGAGTCAGCAAAGAGCCTGCCTTGAACCAACGGGATCGCCGTCGTAGCAAAAAACTCGTTTGTGACAAACCGCTCTTGGGCATCGGTCTCCCCATTTGTATGTGGAACGCCGGGCAAGAAGATGTCGCTGGCGTCGCCGCATCCCCGCGCCAGCTCGCAGCTCGCCAGCGCAGCTGACCTTACCCCGGGAATCGCCTCGACCTTTTCGATCAGTTCGCGCGATAGAGATGCAAGTTGGGGTTGCGAATAACCCGCAAGATGTGTGAACACCTCCACGGTCAAGAGATGATCGCGGTCAAAACCGCCGTCGAGATTTGTAAAGTTGCGCAAGGTTCGAACGAACAATCCCGCGCCGACCAGCAGAACAAGCGTGAGCGCTACCTGCGAAGCGACAAGAGTCTGCTTGGTTGACCAGCGAGCTCCAGGTCCTGACGCCCCGCGCCCGCTAGATTTCAAAGCGTGCATTGGCTCGACACGAGTGCCTTGTAGAGCCGGAGCGAGGCCAAAAATAATTCCAGTTAGAACTGATATCACAGTACTGAACAGGAGAACCTGGATGTCAGGAGTAAGGTTCAGGGGAATGGGCGTGCTTCGCTCTGATGCCCACTTGGGAAGAACGCTGCTCAGCCAATAAGCAATGGAGCCGCCAAGCACAGTCCCGCAAACAGACAGCAACATGCATTCCACGAGCAACTGCCGAACCAAACGCGCGCGGCTCGCGCCGATCGACAGACGAACCGCAATTTCGCGTTCACGCGCGGCGGCTCGCGCCAGTAAAAGATTAGCCAAATTTGCGCAGGCGATCAGCAGAATGATCCCGACCATCGCCATGAGCGCGAGTAAGGGCTGCGAGAAAGTCGTCCGTAAATTCGGCAACCCACGCGCTCCCGGCAACAAATACAGCTTCGAACGAAGAATCGCCTGGCGTTCTGCAGGATCCTTCTCCTGCGCGGCAGACTGCTCCAGAGACATCCGGAAAAGTTGATTCAGGCCCGCGGAAGCCTGCGCGGCGACCGCAGGCTTATCAGCGCGAATCATGAGCTGCAACCAGCGAATGTCCGGCTGTAAAACCCACGGCTCAGCAGTCTTGGCGTTTGTGTCCTGACTGTAGTGCTGCTGATAACGCACGGCAGATTGCATAGCAGTCGGCAGCCAGAATTCCGGTGCGGCCCCGACTTGCACGCCGAAAAATCCCTGCGGAGCCACGCCAACAATCTGCAGAGGCATTCCGTTGACGGTGAGTTTGCGTCCGACAATGTTGGGATCGCGACCGAAGCGCCGTTCCCAGCATCCGTAGCTGATAACTGCCACCGGGTTGGCCGCGACCGTGCGATCGTCGTTTTCGCTCAGCAACCGACCTGCCGCGGAACGAGTCTGAAGCGTCTGAAAATAATTTCCTGTGACCAGTTGGCCAGTAACCATCTCGGGCTGGCTTTCGCCAAACGATGCAAAGAACGTGCCTAGAGCTGAGGTTGCCGTCAGCTCCGCGCCGCGAGGCATGGCAGCGCGCCAGTCCCTAAAGGTTTGGTACGCGAAGCGCGCATTGCTCGGCTGCCAGTCGTTCTCGGTCACTAGATACAACTGTTCGGGGTTCGACACCGGCAAGGACTTGAGCATCACGGAATTCACTAGCGTGAAGATTCCTGTGTTGGCGCCGATGCCAAGGGCCAGAGTCGCTATCGCCACCGCGGCAAATCCGGGACTCTTGCGGAACTGGCGCAACGCGTAACGCACATCCTGAAAAAGGCCGGCCATTATGTTCTTCCTCGTTCTTGGAGCCGCAGTCCGCAATGAATAGAGCGATCCTTTCTGAGATTGGCATTTCGATATCCATCTCGGTCAAACCCAAGACACTGAAAAAAGAGGGGATATAGCTCATACGGATATCAGTGACGGTTAGGGTTGTTCAATCGTAGCAATTAGTGTCCAAAAATGGACAGGCGCGAAATTCGTATCAAGCAAACGTACTGACATCAACAGCTTGGGGCCCGTATTCGCCGTTCGGCAAGTTAAGCGCGCTGTTGGTTACGGCGAGACCCACACCAGGCACCGTGACCGCCCGGACAAGCATCAACCTACGAATTGGAGAAATCATGCTTCGCTTGCGAATCATGATTCGGAGAGTTTGCCTGGGTGAAACCGGGGTTCCTGTTTCGTTGGCGTAGCGCGTGATGAAGGCCTTGGATTAATCCATTCATCGCTTTTTCTTCATTCGTAACGCAGCGCCACCATGGGATCGATCTTGGCCGCTCGCCGTGCTGGCCAGAACGCGGCAAAAAAGGCCACGGCCAACAAGAGCAGGGGGACGGCGAGAATCGTCTCGGCGTCAAAACGGCTCACGTGATACAAGCTGGCCCGTAAAAGTCCGGTGGCAAGAACGGACAGCGCAAGGCCTAAGCCGCACCCGCTGATGCCGACTGCGGCGGCGCGAGACAACACTTGGCGATAAATATTTCGCCGCTCCGCGCCCAACGCCATGCGCACGCCGAACTCGCGAGTGCGCTGAGTGACTAGATAAGAAATAACGCCGAAAAGGCCGATAGCGGCCAGAACTAGCGCCAGCCCACTGAAGGCCGCGAGCAGAAGAACTGTGAATCGTCGTTGCGCAAGCGACTCAGAAACAAGTATCGCGAGCGTGGTCGTGTTGTAGACCGGCAGATCTTTGTCAACGGACCAGACTTGCTTCTGCACTGCGCTGAACAAATCCTGTCCCGATGCCTGGCTGCGCAGGACGAACGCCGTGCGGCTACTGGCGCCGCTCTCGATCTGGAACATGGAGTCGTAAATCATTGGAGGTGCCGCAGCATCGAGGGCGACGATGTGGACATCCTCGGCAACTCCTATGATCGTAAAGAGCTCGCGATCGCCCCACTGAAACCGCTGCCCAATGGGATTCTGGCCGGCGAAGAATTGCTTGGCTAACGTCTCGGTGATGATCGCGACTGGCGGAGTTTTTCGGCTGTCCTGCTGGGTGAAATCTCTGCCTTGAAGCAACGAGATTCCCATTGCGCGGAAATAGCCGGGGCTGACGAGAGAATTTTCAGCAAAGTGGTAGTCGTCGGCGGCCGCATGTTCCAGGCGGAATCCGATTTGCCGGGCATCGCTCAAAGGCAGATGGCTCGCTTCCGCGACCGCCGTCACACCCGGCAGATTCTGCAAGCGTTGAAGGAGTTCCTTCTGCACGGCCTCCCGCTTCAAAGGATCGGGATAGCGGGCGTCGTCGAAAATTGTGCGAACCACAAACGCGTTCTTCGGGTTGAAACCAAACGGCGAGTTCAGGAGTCGCACAAAACTGCGAAGTAATAGGCCGCCGGCGATCAGCAGCACCACGGCTGCGGCGATCTCAACCGTCGCCACCGAATTTTGCAGCCGCTGCGTACCACGCGCTGCGCCAATCTGAGTTGATTCCTTTAGCGACTCCTGGGGCGCGGCATGAGACAGACGCCATGCCGGAACAAATCCAAAGAAAACGGCCGCCGCAACCGAAAGCACGAGGGCAAAAGCCAATGCGACCGGATGCAATGCGAGGTCATGCAAGCGCGGCACATTGGCGGGACCAAAGCGTCTGAGGCATTCCACCATCCCCTTGGCGATCACAACACCTGCGGTCGCGCCGAGGAAGGAAAGTAACAAGCTCTCGACCAGGCATTGCTTCATCAAGCGCACTGGCGCAGCCCCCAAAGTGCTGCGAACCGCCATCTCACGACTGCGCTCGCTCGCACGGGCCAACAGAAGGTTGGCAACGTTGGCACAGGAAATCAGCAACACGCAACCGACGGCCAGGACTAACAGGATCAGCAGAGGCCGTGCCCTATCCAGTGTGTGCGCAGCAAACGCATAAGTCCTCGGCTGCACAATTAGCGTGCCACTGTACCCGTATTGCTTCATGAAAGCAGCGGCGATGCTCGATACATCCTGCTGCGCCTGCTGCACAGTTACGCCGGGCTTGAGACGCCCGATCAGGCCAACACCGAATTCGCGAACGCGATTTGCAGGCGCAAGCCGGTCCGGCGCGAAAACGTCAGGTACCCAAACATCCGCCATTTCCGACAGCGGCGCACCGTCAAAAGGAAAATGAAATGATGGCTGCATGACCCCGATTACCGTGTAGGACTGCTCGTCCAGCTTCACGCTCTTGCCCAGAATGTTGCGGTCGCCGCCGTATTGGTTCTGCCATAGAGAATGCGAAAGGATTACGACGTGACCTGATCCATAGCGGTTTTCATCCTCAGTGAAACCACGGCCAAGCTCTGGTGAAACGCCGAGCAGAGGAAGCGCTGAAGCCGAAATCTGAGCGGCATTCACGCGCAACGGTCGACCCTCGCCAGTAAGGTTGAACCCCGCGGTTTCAAACGATGCCACCTGCGAAAAAGAACGGTTGCGATCGCGATAGTCGACGTACTCGGAAGCCGACACACCGATCTCGTCGAGGGACATGGCCGGCAGGCTTTCGGTGACTGTCACAAGCCGCTCTGGTTGCTGATACGGCAACGGGCGCAAGAGAACAGTGTCAACGGCACTGAAGATTGCCGTACTGGCGCCGATTCCAAGCGCGAGCGTCACGACAGCGACGGCCGTGAAACCGGGTTTTTTGCGCAACTGCCGCAGAGCGTATCGAACATCTTGAATAATTCCGTTCATCGTCTTCTCACTCGTAACGCAACGCCACTATGGGATCGACGCTGGCTGCGCGGCGCGCGGGCACCCAGCAAGCGATCAACGCAACGACCATAAGCAACAACGACACTGCCACGAACGTAAACGGATCAGTAGGACTCAAACCAAAAAGCATCGACGCCATGGCACGCGTGAGCGCTAGTGAACCCGCAACCCCGATCACAACACCAATAGTGATTGTGCGTAGTGCCTGCCCCAAGATCATGGTGAAAATGTCACGAGATTGCGCGCCCAGAGCCATGCGTACCCCGATCTCGCGCGTATGGCGGCTGACCGAATGGGCCATGACGCCGAACACGCCAACCGAAGCAAGAGTCAGTGCCACAATTCCGAAGAAACCGACGAAAATGAGATTAAATCTGCGCGAACCCAGCGAGGCCGAATAGACGTGTGAGAACGTCTGGAATGTCGGCGGAATTTCCGGATTGAGCTGGCGCAAAATCTCGCGCGCTTGCGAGATAACCAATCGCGAGTCGGCATCAGCTAACATGGCGATGGTGATGGCGGGCCGCGGGCGTTGGAAGAGATCCACATAGACCGTTGGAGGCGGTGGGGCATCAAGCCCGTCTTCATGAACGTCGCCCACGATTCCAACGATGGTCAGCAAGCGCATGTCACCGTCCATGTTTCCGAATTCGATGGTCTCGCCGATCGGGTCATGCCCCGGCCAGCGTTGGCGTGCCAGCGATTCGCTGATCACGCCAACGTGTGGGGAATCGGGGCCGTCATGCTCGTCAAAGAGGCGCCCGCGTAGTAGAGGAATGCCGAGAGCTTCGAGGTATCCGGTGGTGACGACGCCGAAGTCGGCATCACCGGTGCGTTCCTTGCCTTGAAATTCGCTCCGCTGAAATAACTGATCGAATGCGCGCGTTAGTGCTTCTAGATTGTCAGGCGGGATTTTGGGAACCTCGTTCTGAGTCATGAGCAGGAACATTCCATCCGGAAGGCCGCCAGTCATGGGAAGCCCGTTGGTTGCGCCCACTTTGTGCACACCGGGAATCTGCTGAAGGCGGCTGATCAGGTCGGAAAAGAAGAGGATTTCCCTTGCTTTTGCCTTTGTGAGGACCCAGTTATCCCACGGAAGAGAAACATCCATTGCGATGATTTGGTCGACGCGAAATCCGGGATCCACTTCCAGCACCTTCAGCAGGCTTCGCCCGAGCAATCCCGCCCCAACCACGAGCGCAAGCGTGATGGCAATCTGTGCCGCCACAATGCTGCGACTGATACGTTGGCTGGTTTGAGAATCCGTGTGTCCACGCCCGCTCTCCACCAACCCTGCACGGACGTTGGCCGACGTTCCCCGAACGGCTGTGAAAACACCTAGCCCTATAGCCACTGCGGAACAAAGTAGAAAGGCGAAAAAGAGCACGGGAAGATTGATCGAGACCGCATCCAAGCGCGGCAGGTTCTTCGGCGCGAGCGCAAGCAGTCCGCGTACACCCCAGAACGCGCCGAGGACACCTAGCGCACCGCCGAATAGCGCAAGCAGGAAAGACTCGGTAATGAATTGCCGAATCAAGCGACTGCGAGGCGCACCCAACGCGCTGCGAACAGCGATTTCACGCTCTCGCACGGATGCTTCGGCGAGCCGCAGGTTGGCAACGTTCGCGCACGCGACAAGAAGAAGAAATCCCACCGCCGCAAGAAGAACCAAAAGTGCCGGCCGAGCTTTGCCCGTCATCGAATCCCGCAGCGGAACGACAATTCCGTCTTTGAGGAGGTACTCAATCTGTTCGCTCGAGCTGGCGTGAATCCGTCGCGCAATGGTGCCGATATCAGCATTGGCTTGGGCGACCGTTACACCGTCTCGAAGTCGTGCCACAGCATGGAAGTTATGAGAGGTTCGGCTGGGATTTTCGCCGTCGGTATCGGACGGAAGCCATAGTGCCGTGCCCGGCGGAAACTGGAATTCGCCAGGCATTACACCGATAACGGAAAAAACTGTATTGCCGATTTTGAGGTGCGCTTGCGACAGATCGCGAGGCGCTCCGAGATGCTCTTTCCAGTATCCATAACTTACAACGACGACGGGGGCAGCTCCTTTAACGTCGTCGGCTGCTGTGAAACTACGACCGAGTATGGGCTGAACACGAAAGACTTTGAAAAAGTCGGGGGAGACACTGGAGATTCCGGAACGTGTTGGCTGCAATCCGCCGGAAACCGAAGCCATGTCCGAGTTGTATTTTGCGATCGCCTGAAAACTGCGGTTTTGATCGCGAAAGTCGTCGAAATTCGGATCTGCGAGGCGCGACCATCCGCCATCAGCATTAACTTCAAAAATTGCCGTGATCCGGGCGGGATCGCTGTACGGCAATGGCCGCAGCAAGACGCCGTACACAACACTGAAAATCGCTGTGGTTGCGCCGATGCCGAGCGCAAGCGTGATCACGGCCACGGCCGTGAGGCCTGGCCTCTTGAATAATTGTCGCGATGCATAGCGCAAATCCTGGATTGTTCCGGTCATGCTTTCCTCGCCAACACCATGATGTGTATGTCCTCACTCGTACCGCAGCGCCACCATGGGATCGACCTTGGCCGCGCGGCGGGCTGGGATGAAACAAGCCAGCAATGCGACTACCGACAACACGAATCCGACGGCTGCGAAGGTGGCCGGATCGGAAGGCGTCACGCCGTAAAGGATGGCGACCATTAACCGCGTGAGTGCGAGGGACGCGAGACTCCCCAGCAGCAGGCCCACAACGATCATCCGCAGCCCATCTTTAAAGACCATGCTAAAGACGTGCATTGGCCGCGCTCCCACCGCCATGCGCACTCCTATCTCGCGCGTGCGTTGCGCAATGAGATAAGACAGCAGGCTATAGATCCCCGACGCTGAAAGGACGAGCGCCAGTCCAGCAAATGACAACAGAAGCGTCATCACCATTCGTTGTTGCTGCAGATCCTCTGACGCAACCTGTTCGAGAGTTGCGACGTCAACTACAGGCAAGCCGCGATCCACCCGATGAATTTCGCGCACGACGGCATTCGCAAGGCTCGCGGCCTGCACATCCGGCGAAGCCTTTACCAGCAGATTGTGAGGGCCATCCAGCAGCCAGGGAAACTGCTGATAGGGAACATAAATTTCCGGATGCACTCCGTAGTCCGGCCCCTGGCTCAGGATGTTTCCAGCAACTCCCACCACCACGCGCCAAGGCGCGTCGGATGAATCGATGCGCAAGCGCTTTCCAATGGGATCTTGTCCGGGCCAGTACATGCGCGCGAGTTCGTCGTTGATGATCGCGACCGGCTGGCTGGTTTGGGTATCGTGCTCATCGAACGTGCGCCCGCGGCGCAAAGGAATTTGCAATGTGCGGAAGTAATCAGTTCCGGCGATTACATAGTTCGCGTCTGGAACTTGTCCGGAGGGCGGATTAGGTTGCTCTGAGGTCACGAAAAACTGACCCGACCAGTCATCAATCAGCGCTCCTCGCGAGACACTTGCGGATTCGACTCCCGGCAAAGCCTTCACTGATGCGACCACGCGCTGCCAAAACTCGACTCGCGACTCCGGCTGCTTGTATCGCTCTCCCGAAAACGGGACACGGAGGTTCAAAACATTTACAGGGTTGAATCCGAGTCTCACTGCATTCAGCTTCGCAAGAGTTCGCACCATCAGCCCAGCCCCGACAAGGAGCACAATCGCGAGCGCAATTTCGCCGATGACCAGTGCACGTCGAAAGCCGCGGCTTCGAGAACTCTGGAACGAGCCGCGACCCTCATCCTTCAATGCTCTGGTTACATCCAGGCGCGAGCCCTGAAATGCGGGAGCGAGACCAAAAAGAAAGGCCGTGGCGAACATGGTTGCAAGCGAAAAGCCCAGCACGCCAGGATTCGCAGCACCGCTGGCCAACCCCGGAGCGGACTGCAATAGCGATTCGGAAGCAAGCACGGCAAGCCCTTTGCATCCGAGTGAAGCTAAAACGACACCCAATATCCCGCCCAGAAAGGAGATGATCAGACTTTCTGTCAGTAACTGACGGGCAATTCGTGCAGCGCCGGCGCCAACCGCCTTTCGAATGGCCAATTCGTTGGAGCGGACCGCCCCACGCGCAAGCAGAAGGTTGGCAAGATTCGCGCATGCTATCAGAAGCACAAAAGTGACCGCACCCATCAGAACCAGAAGCGCAGGACGTGTGTTGCCCGCCAACGTATCTCGAAACGATGCTATTTGCGCACGCCAGCCCTTAAGCCCGGGATATTCTTGTTCAAGACGAAGCGAAGTTTGATCAAGACGTTTTTCCGCTTGCGAAAGGCTCACGCCCGGTTTAAGCCGGCCAATTCCGAAGTAGTCGTTCCACAAATTCGAGGACGAGAGCGCAATCCCGGAGAGCCACATCTCGGGCAGCGGATAGCCGGGCGTGGAATAGAGGCGTGAGAAGTTGGCCGGCATAATGCCGATGACGGTGTAGCTGGCACCATTAATCGCAATTGGGTGCCCGAGAATGCTCTCATCTCCGCCGAATCGACGGCGCCACAAGCCATAGCTCAACAGCGCAACGCGAGCGCCTTCGGCTCTATCTTCATTGGCCGAGAAGGTGCGCCCACGAAATGGTGCGATGCCCAGCACAGAAAACAAATTACTCGAAATCACTTCACACGGATCGGCCTCCGCCTCCTGGTCCCCGGTCAGCGCGCAGGATTGGCCGTGGGTGGCGGCGAGGTCCTCGAATACGCCGCTCTGATCGCGCCATGCCAGAATTTCAGGCGGGGAGATCGGGTTTCCCGTCCAGCCACGCGCCGGGTTTTGCTTGCGGATGAAGACCAGGCGATCTGCATGCTTGAATGGCAGCGGCCTGAGCAACACGGCATAAACGGCAGAGAAAATCGCGGTGTTTGCGCCGATGCCCAGGGCGAGCGTCAACACCGCGACAGCGGTGAATCCCGGGCTCTTGCGCAACTGGCGAAGTGCGTAACGGACGTCTTGGAATATTCCGTTCATCGTATCTTCCTTGCCATCTCTTTCTCACTCACACCTCAACGCCACCATGGGATCGAGCCGCGTTGCGCGTACTGCGGGAACGTAACTCGCCATCAGCGCCACCATTGACAGAATCCCGCAGACGCCTACGTAGGTCATGGGATCGCGCGGCGGGATCTGGTACAGAAGCGACTCCATCAACCGCGCCAAGGCTAACGCGCACACGACTCCTATCGCAGTGCCGGAAAGGCTCAAAAACGTGGCGTGGCGCAAAACCATGGTGCGAACGTCTTCGCGCGTCGCACCCATCGCCATGCGAACTCCGATCTCCTGAGTGCGCTGCGCCACGGACTGCGCCATTACGCCGTAGAGCCCGACTGCAGTCAGCAGCAGAGCGATTCCTGCGAATAGGCTCAGCAGAACTGTCTGGAAACGCGCGCGACCAAGATCGAGCGCGAGATAATCGTCCATGGTGCGCACGTTGTAGAGCGGCGCTTCCGGATCCATCGAGCGCAATACTTTCCCGATTTCTGTGGCAAGCGCCATCGGCACACCGGCCGTTCGGACAACTATCGTCGGTGGCCCGAACATCAGCTGCGACAAAGGGACATAGTAGGTTGGGCTTGGATCGGCTTCGAGGTTTTCATTGCGAAGGTCTCCAACAACGCCCACGATTTCGCGAGTCCGATATTTCTCGCGTGCAGGGCCTTCGCCCGCGCCGATCTTGAGAAATTTTCCGACTGGGTTTTCGTTTGGGAAGAACTTGTGGGCGAACGCGGCGCTTACGATCATTACCGGCGCGGTATTCCGTTGGTCGCGTTGGTCGAAGAATCGGCCGCGAACCAGAGGCATGCGCATGGTCTCAAACAGACCAGGTGTGACCGCCCTAAAAGTAGCGACGGGCTCGCTCGACTCGGGAACTGGGTGGTCGATGAAGTTAAAAGAAATCGTGTAATTGTTGTCACTCAAAGGCAAAGGCAACGCTCCCGCGGCTGAGACAACTCCGGGCAGGTGATTCAGGCGAGTCATCAGATTGTTAATAAACTGATCCTCCTGATCGGGTCTGTACTTCACGTCGGAGAGATCAAAATTTGCCGTCAGCAGATGATCGGCCTTGAAACCCAGATCAACATGCGCGAGCCGATTCAAGCTCCGCAGCAAGAGGCCTGCCCCAATCAAGAGCATTACCCCAACGGCGGTTTCGGTGATCACCAATCCAGAGCGCAGGCGATTATGCCCTCGGCTTGCGGTTGCTGTCCGGCTGGCAGACCGGATGTTAGCAATCAGAACTGAAGATGCGCTGTGAAGTGAAGGCACTAGCCCGAAAACAATCCCGCTCACGATTGCCAGGCCAGCGCTGAACAGCAGCACGCGAAGATCGATCCCAACTTGGTCCGCGCGCGGAAGATTTTCTGGATAGAGTCGCAGCACGCCCGAAAGCATCCAGGACGCAAACAAGACTCCAAGGACCGTACCGGCAATCGAAAGCGCGACAGATTCCGTGACCAGCTGGCGTATCAGTCGAAAGCGGCTTGCTCCCAGCGCCGCGCGCACGCCGATTTCACGCGAGCGATCGCTCGAGCGCACCAAAAGTAAGTTGGCGACGTTGGCGCACGCGATCAGCAAAACCAGACCCACCGCAGCCAGCAACACCACCAGCGGGGTACGGACGTTGCCTATTAACGATTCCAGCTCAGGAACCGCAACTATGCCACTGTATAAGTTTTCCCTGGGATACTCTCGAGCCAGCGCCTGCGCGATCGACCTTAAGTCTGCATTGGCCTGTTCAAGGCTGACTCCGTCCTTCAAACGCGCAATCGCATTAAAGGTATGGAAGCCGCGCTGCGCGAGGACCGGAATGTCACCGGGCATATCTACTTTCTGCATGTGTGCCAGCGTTACCCATAAGTCGCGAGCATCCGCTGTGATCGGGAATTGGAATCCCGGCGGCATGACTCCGACAACGTTGTAGGCTTCGCCGTTTAGGTTGACGGTTCGGCCAATAATGCCTTTGTATCCGTTTAAGCGTGTGCGCCAGAACCTGTAGCTCAGAATTGCGGAGTAATGCCCGGGCTGGTCTTCGTCGGCAGTGAAGGTCCTGCCCAGGTAAGCTTGAGCACCCAGGATCGGAAACAACGAGGCGTTAACGCGTGCAACATTGATATGTTGAGCTTCGCCAAAACCGGTGAGCGTGGCTTCATCCCAATTGTAAACGGCAATATCCGTAAGTGAACGGCTGCGGTTGCGGATGTCGCTTGCGTCCGGGTATGAGACGCTACCCAAGTCTGCCGTGTTGATTCCGTGCCGAGTGTCATACTCGCCGATCGTTACCAGACGATCAGGCTGCCGAAACGGCAGTGGCTTGAGCAGCACAGCGTTCACCACGCTGAACATCGCAGTAGTCACGCCGATTCCGAGCGCGATGGTCAGAATGGCTATTGCTGCAAATCCTGTGTTCCGGCGCAACTGCCGGACCGCGTAATGAAAATCTTGGATAACAGTTCGCATAAGTTCTCCACTCCTGATTACTCGTACCGCAGCGCCACCATGGGATCGACCTTCGCGGCGCGGCGTGCGGGGATGAAGCAGGCAGCCAGCGCCACACCGGTAAGCAACCCGGCAACCGATAAATAGGTGAGAGCGTCCGTTCGAGACACTCCATACAGAAAAATTCCGGATCCGCTCCAGCCGATGCCTTCAGTAGGAAGAAGTCTCGTTGCAGCAAATGCACAAAATGTGCCGATAGCCAGTCCGGCCAAGGCGACCACGAGCGATTCACGCAATACCAGCCCCGCGACTTCGCCGCGGGCCGCGCCTAGCGCTACTCGAATGCCCATCTCTCGTGTGCGTTCGGCGACGGAATACGCGGTCACACCAAAAACTCCGACGACAACCAACACCGTTGCCAAGGCTCCAAAACAAGCGAGTAGCGTGATCATTGGGCGCCGTAGCGTCAAGGACTCGGAATCATGAACCTGTAATTCCATGGTGCCCAGCTCCCAATAAAGCTGTGGATCAACGGGCCTAAGCCAATCCCTGACACTTGCCGCGAAACCTGCTGCATCGCTCGCGGCCCGAATTCGGATGGCCATGCTCCATCGGGGCGGAGCAGTTTGAGCCACGGGGAAGTAAGCCATGGGCCTTAAGTCTTCCTCGGGATTGCGCTGCCGAAAATCGGAAACTACGCCCACGATCTTCCTTGGCGTTCCAGGCGAATCCGCAAGTGCCACGTGATAGCCGACGGGATTTGCACCCTGAAAATACTTCTTTGCGAAAGTCTGATTGACGATTGCAACCGGGCTGGCCTGCGGACCGTCCGTGTCGCGGAAGGGACGTCCGGAAAGCATCGGGATCTGCAGGCTCGAGAAAAATTCGGGACTTACCGAGACAAAATAGATTTCGTCAACGATTGCGGAATTTGAATTAGACACTTCTATTCTTAAACCGGCGCTTTGCGCGCCTTGCATTGGCAGCGAGTCCGCCACGCCGACTGACTCGATGCCAGGCATCAGGCGCATTCTTTCCACTGCGGTGTGCACCAGGCGAGCTCGATCCGATGGAGTTGCGTACCGCGCAAGAGGGAGCCGAACCGTAGCAGTAAAGACATTCCGCGGGTTGTACCCGAGACGCGAGGACTCGACGTGGAGAAAACTGCGCAGCAGCAAACCGAACCCGACAAGCAGCACCATTCCAAGCGCAATTTGGCCTGCAACCAGTGCGTTGCGCACCCGGCGCGAGCGCGCTCCGCCAGTGACGCTCGCAACTCCTTCTTTCAGGCTTTCATTGACATTCAAACGGCTTGCCTGCAAAGCCGGAATCATTCCGAAGGCCAGCGCGGTGAGCAGCGAGACTCCCAAAGTAACCGCGAGTACGCGCGCATCAACTTGCAAATAGACACCTGGCAACAGAGCGGCTGCCGTCTTTGTAATGATGTCTTCACAACTTCGCGTCACTACTAGTGCGACAACTCCGCCACAAAAAAAGAGGACCGCGCTTTCCGTAAGAAACTGCCGAATCATACGTGCACGCGAGGACCCCATTGCGGAGCGCACGGCTACTTCTCGGCGACGCGTCACACCGCGCGCCATAAGCAAACTTGCGATGTTGGCGCACGCGATCAAAAGCACAAATCCGGCCGCGACACCCGTCATTAGCAAGCCACGCTCTGCATTCTGCCTGGTTGGCCCGGCGTGACTCAGACTTTCTCGAAAGTCCTCGACCAGCAGACGGTCAGTTTGCTCGGCCGGAATGCCAGGATTTCTGAGTTGAGCTGCGGTAACGTCGGCTTCGGAACGCGCCTGCCCCAGCGTCACTCCCGCACGCAGGCGTGCGACAATCTCGACTCTCGCTTTTCCTGTTCTGACGTATCCCTGACTCACGTAAGAATCCGGAACAAATGGAGCAAAGATTTCGGTGTCGGCGTAGTACGGCCCTAACGACGGCGGCAACACAGCAATGATGGAAACTGGGCGGCGATTGAGAACGATCTGCTTTCCTATGGTGTTGGGATCGCCGTGAAATCGGGTGCGCCAGCAGTTACTGGAAAGCATCACAACCGCGTCTTGGCCAGCAACATCTTCTCCATGCCGAAAGTTGCGCCCAATCAATGGCTGAATACCCAACGTCGGCAGCCAGTTCGGAGTCACCACGCGCCCGGGCAGAATCTGCGACAGTGAACCTTGTGAGTCGTAGGAGAAATCCTCCCATCCGGCAGCGGCCACTTGCTCGTACCAGCCGGCGCTTTCCGTGATGGCTTGATACTGCGCGACCGAAGGCGTGTGCTGTTCGCCATCAGCTTCAATCGTCCAGACATGAACCAATCGTTGCGGGTCGCGAAAGGGCAAGCTATGCAAGAACGCAGAATCCACCAAGCCAAAAATCGCGGTGTTTGCCCCAATGCCCAGCGCCAGGGTCGCCACAGCAATCGAAGCGAATCCTCGGTTCTTCCGCATCTGGCGAAGCGCGTAGCGAATGTCTTGAAGCAATCCGTTCATGTATCCTCACTCGTAGCGCAATGCCACCATGGGATCGACCTTCGCGGCGCGGCGTGCGGGGATGAAGCAGGCGGCCAACGCGATAATCGTTAAGGCGGCCGCGACACCTGCAAACGTTGCCGGATCGCGCACCGGAACGCCATAGACGATGCTCGACAGGGCTCTGCTGACCGCAACCGCCCCCAGCAGGCCAATTCCAATTCCGATCAGCCCAACTTTCATGCCCTCGGCGACGACCAGCCGCTGCACAACTCCGGGCTGTGCACCAAGCGCGATGCGCAGCCCGATCTCACGAGTCCGCTGATTCACCGAGTAGGCAAGAACGGCATAGATTCCGATCGCCGCAATCAGCAGCGCCATGCCCGCGAACAACGTGAGGAGCCGCGCGTTGAGCCGGGGCTGAGCCGCACTGTTCGAGACCCAATCTTCCATCGTGCTCACGTTTGTCAGCGGAAGGTTGGGATCGAGCTCACGCACTCGCTGACGAATCATGGGAACCAGCGCCTCAGGCGAGCCATCGGTGCGCACCACGATGTCCATGCTCACGACGGACACTCTTATCGCAGCCGAGCCGAGGCGCCAGGCGATCGGGTAATAGAGCGTCGGCGATTGCTGATTCAGCGCGGTGTTGCGCACGTCGGCAACAACACCCACGACTGTAAATTGCGTCTTGTTGGGATCGGCAGCGCGGTAGAAAGTTCGACCGAGGGGATCGGCATCGCCCCATAGTTTTTTTGCAGTATCCTGGCTGACAATCGCGACGGGTGGCCCGTCAGGCCCGTCCGCGTATGTGAAATAGCGGCCGCGCAGTAGCGGGATGGACATCGTCTGGAAGTAGCTGCCACTCACCATTCGCCAGTCGATTGCGGCTGGACTGCCCGGCGGAAGTATCGATCCCTGAGCGATGATTGGACTCTTCGTATAACTTCCTGCGCCAAAAGGAATGCCGCTCGACACGGCTGCGCTGCGTGCGCCGGGGATCGCCTGCAATGAATCCAGCAGCGTGTGATAGAACTGCGGCATCGCAGCGTTGATCGGATATTTCGCCGTCGGCAACGAAAGCTGGAATGTGATCAGCCCATGCGAATCGAAACCGACGCGAGCGTGCTCCAGGTTCGAAAGCGTGCGAATCAGCAATCCGGCGCCGATCAGAAGAACTGTGGCCAGCGCGAGTTCGGCTGCCGCGAGCCCGTTTCGCAGGCGACCGCGCACTCCAGATGAACCGCGTCCGTTCTGCTTGAGCACGTCATTGATATCGAGCTTGGTCATGCGCCAAGCAGGGGCAAGGCCGAACAGCAGTCCAGTGATGACCGTCGCGGCGGTGGCAAAGAGCATCACCCTGGCATCGATGTGTACTTCCGGAATCGGAAGTGTGTTGGCAGGCAAGGCGTGATTCAATGCGCTCACCGCCCAGAAGGCTCCAACTAAGCCGATCGATCCGCCGACAGCGGCCAGCGTGACGCTCTCAATTAGCAACTGTCGAATCAAACGAACCCGGCTGGCACCGGCGGCAGTGCGCACAGCCATCTCTTGTTGGCGAGCAACAGCGCGTGACAGCAACAGGTTGGCAATGTTCGCGCACGCGATCAGCAGAACAAAAAAAACCGCGCACAGCAGCACCAGCAGCCCAGTCTGAAGATCGGGAGTGACAAACGTCTCTTTCAAGGTCACCAGGTGAGCACCCCAGTCGCGCATCTCGGGATACGTTTGGTCCATGTGGAACGAGATCGTGTCCATCTCCGCCTGCGCCTGCGGCACTGAAACACCCGGCCTGAGCAGTCCGAAAACAAGCAGTACGTGGTTGAGGCGAAGTTCCTTCGGCGGATCGATGATGAGCGGCGTGTAAATATCGGCGGCCGAGATCAAGCTCAGCGTAGCGGGCGCGATGCCGACAATTGTCGTCGCCTGCCCATTCAGATTGATGGTTCTGCCGATCACGCTTCGATCAGCGCCAAAACGGCGCTTCCACAGGGTTTCGCTGATCATTGCAACCGGCGTCGAGCCGGGCTTCTCTTCATCGTCGGTGAAGGAGCGGCCCGCAACCGCGGAGACGCCGAGCACGCGAGTCAGTGCAGGACTAATCAGGTTGCCGTAAACCTGCTCGGGATCGCCGCTCCCGGTGAGGGTGTAAGTATTAAATCCAACGGCGGCGATTTCCTGAAACGAGTGTTGCTGCTCGCGCCAGGAAAGGAAATTCAGGACCGATGCGCCGAAGCTTGGCAGATTGAGCTTGTCATTTTTTTCCGCGATCTGCAGCACACGCGACTGGTTTCGAAACGGCAACGGTCGCAGCAGTTCGGCATTGACGAAGCTGAAGATGGAAGTATTAGCAGCGATCGTGAGCGCCACGGTGAGCACAACCGCAACGGCGAACAGCGGCGAGCGCAACATCTTACGTCCCGCATAACGGACGTCTTGAATCAGAGTTTCCATCGCTTCCTCACTCGTAACGGAGCGCTACCATAGGATCGACCTTCGCTGCGCGGCGCGCTGGAATATACGAAGCAGCCATGGCCACCAGCATCAGGAGACCAATTGCTGCGGCGAGAATTCGCGGATCGCTGGGACTCACGCCATAAAGCAATCCACTAACAGCGCGCGACAGCGCCGCAGCTGCCGCAAGCCCGATTACTTCACCCACAACGACCAGATACATCCCATTTTGGACCACGAGTCGCAGCACATCAGCGTGCCGAGCGCCCAGAGCCATGCGGATACCGATTTCGTGAGTTCTCTGCGCAACCGAGTACGCCATTAGCCCGAACAGACCGACGGCCGCCAGCACCAAACCCAGCCCGGCGAAGCTGGACATCAGAATTGCACTGACCCGGCGCAAGCTGACGGACTGCGCCGCCAGCAAAGTGAGCGGCATCGCGTCGAAAATTGGCTGGTCTTTATCAACGTCCCATACGGCCTGCTTGGCAGGCGCCAGCAGTACGGCTGGGTCCCCTTGGGTTCGTAGCGTAAATGCGAGCAGCGGAAATGACGCTTGTGCGAGCGGACGGTACAGGTCGGCGTGCGCCGGCTCCTCAGGGCGGAATGCTTTCACATCAGAAACCAAGCCGACGATGCGCCAACGCTCGGGATGCGCGGCATCCCCAAGAACCAAAACTTTATTCAGGGGATCTCCGCCGCCGAAATAACGATGGGCCAGGGTTGAATTGATGATGGCGACGTGTTCAGTATCGCTACGGTCTGAGCCGCTGAAATCACGTCCCTGAAGCAAGGAAATACCCATGGTCGAGAAATATCCGGGAGTGATCAGACGGTTGTCGGCCTGCGGCTTTTCCCCCGCTGTGCGCAGTGGCTGGCCTTCGACAGCAAAGTCGGCAGTCCCCCAAAACCCGGTGAGTGGCAGAAAATTTGTGACCGCAGCCGAACGAGCGCCTGGCAATTTCTGCAAGTGCTCGAGCACACTGCTGATAAACACTCCGCGCCTCTCCGGCTGATTATCTGGATAACGATCAGGAGGAAGAAAGACCTCGAGCCCGAGAACGTGATCCGGACGAAACCCGAGGTCTTCTCGATACACTCGCTGAAAGCTTTCAATGATCAGCCCGGCTCCGGCGAGCAGCAGCAATGAAAGAGCGACCTCAGCCGTAACCAGAACCCGGCGCGCGCGTAAAGAGTGCGCACCTGAACTCACCGCGCGCTTGGACTCCTTCAAAGCTTCATTGGCGCTGACCGACTGCATAGCGGGCATCACCGCAAAAGCCAAGGCAGCAATCAAAGTGATGCCAAGCGCAAACCAAAGCACTGGAGCATTGACTGGAATCGTTTCGACTGTCGGGATGCTTAAATTCGCAATATGGTTAGGGAATATCGATACCAGAAAACGCGTGCACCAGAGAGCAAGGACGACACCGAGCGATCCGCCAATTAAAGCGAGCACAAATCCTTCACTGAGATATTGCCGCAACAGGCGAGCCCGGCTGGCGCCAACAGCCAGGCGGACTGAGATTTCTGCTCTTCGACTAGTGGCCCGTGCAAGCATGAGGCCGGCGATGTTAACGGATGCGATCAGAAGTACGATCCCCACCGCGCCGAACAACGCGAGAAGTGGCATGCGAATGTCTCCTGAGATCTGGTGCCGCAATGGCTCGATCCAGGCCTCGTTGCCGGCGTCTGTCTGTGGATGTTGCACACTAATCTGCCGTTCGAGCGCATTCATGCGAACTTGCGCCCGGTCGACCGAAATTCCCGGTTTAAGTCTTCCCATTGCCCGGATGTAGCGATGATCGTAGTCAGCCGAAATTGTTGGCGATATATATGTGGGCATCCACAGTTCAGTGCGTGGGGGCCAGTTGAAGTCTGGCGGCATGATGCCAATGATCGTGAATGCCTTGGCATCGAGTGTGATTGCTTTCCCTAATACTTGTGGATCGCCATGAAGGGTTGTCCGCCAAAATTTGTCGCTTAACACGGCAAGGTTTGCGCCGGAGCGGGCTTCTTCCTCGCTGAAGGTGCGACCCATTGCCGGAGCTACGCCAAGAATTTGGAAGCAATTCGGCGTGAAGTTATAGCCGAGAATAAGCTTCGGCTCTCCTGTGCCGGTCAATGTGACTTCGTTATCGAATGATGCGCCGACGTCTTCAAAAACGTCGTTCCTCCGCTTCCAATCGTTGAAATCTCCGGCGGAAATCGGGAACTTGTGATCCCCCCGTGACGGATTCCGTCCCCAAATCATCATCAAGCGATCGGCATGCGGATACGGAAGAGGCGTGAGTAGAACTGTGTGTACGACAGAAAAAATCGCAGTATTTGCGCCGATGGCAAGCGCAAGGGTGATCACCGCGACGGCGGTGAACACGACGTCTTTGCGCAGCTGCCGCATCCCATAACGCAGATCCCGAAACAGGTTTCTCATATTTTCCTCACTCGTAACGGAGCGCCACCATAGGATCGACCTTCATTGCTCTTCGCGCGGGCAGATAGCACGAGAACAGGGCGATCCCGCACAAAATGGCTGATACGGTAAGAAACGTGATCGGATCGGTCGGCTTGACCCCGAACAGAAGGCTCGCCATCAGTTTAGTCAGGCCCAGTGCGGCGGCGATGCCTACGGCAGTTCCAATCAGCGTCATGCGAGCGCCGTCCTGCAGGATCATTCGAAGGACATCGCCCCGCTGAGCGCCCAACGCCATCCGCACTCCAATTTCTCCCGTTCGTTGTCCCACCAGGTAGGAGAGCACGCCATAAATCCCAATGCTCGCCAAAAGCAGTGCCAGTCCTGCAAAAGCGCCGAGAAGTACCATAGAGAAACGCTGACTGGCGATCGACCGTGCGACAACTTCTTCTTCGGATTCGTTGCCAGAGACGATCATCTGATCGTTGTCCGCGACCAGCTTCCTCCGAATGCTTTGAAATGCTGCTTCCGGTGTAAGCGGGGACTGAAACTTCGCATAGACATTTGCGCCTTGAGCAGCGGCTTTCATCATCGCTCCCCCGCCCTGCATTACTGAGCGATAGAATTGCGCCTGCAAGGGACGGGATGCGTCCTCAAACAACCCGAATTGCTTGATGTGCCCGACCACCCCCACGACGACGAAAGAATTCCAAACGCGTAGGGTCGAGTCGGCGCCAAAATCGAACAAGCTTACGTGCTTGCCGATCGGGTCCTGCCCGGCGAAATACTTTTTCGCAAAGCCGCTATCGATTACGGCAACCTGCGGAGAGTTTTCGTTGTCGCCGTCATTGAGAAGGCGGCCGCGCAAAAGGGGAATGCGCATAGCACTGAAAAACTCCGGTTCGACGATGTAGTCGAGCGTGAGCGGGAGGTCGGCTTGCCGCGTCGTTGGCTGCTGCCCTTCGGTAATGAACGGTTTCTCGTTGTCACCTTCCATCGGGTTTGCACCCCAGCTTAAGGACCCCGATTCAATCCCCGGGAGCGAGCGGATCGTAGTCCCGATGCGCCGAAATTCGGCACGAATAGCATCGGCAGACTGGTTCTGCAGTGAAGCAGGCGGAGTAATGCCGAAATTAATGACGTTGTGCGCATCGAACCCGGGACTGAGGTTCCACAGATGCACCAGCGTGCGCAGCATTAGTCCCGCGCCCACTAAAAGCACCAGTGCCATCGCCATCTCGCCGATCACGAATATCGCCTGCGCACGCGAGCGGTAACCGGAGATGCTGCGAGCGGTGTCCTTGAGCGTGTCGCCAAGATTCTTGCGGGACATTCTCAGGGCGGGAACGAGGCCAAAGAAGATTCCGGTGAAGACAGAAATGGAAATCGTGAAGAGAAGGACTCGGAAATCCAGCCCAATCTGCTCGGCGCGCGGGACCGTTGGCATGAAACTCCCGTTTGGCGCCGCTGCCAAGGCCGCGACTATTCCCCATTTTGCCAGCGCCAGACCCAGCCCGCCGCCGATTACGGCGAGCACGACACTCTCCGTGAGCAACTGGCGCACAATGCGCGACTGACCGGCGCCCAGCGCAGCACGAATCGACATCTCACGCTGGCGTCCGGTTGAACGCGCCAGCAGCAGATTTGCCACGTTAACGCACGCGATCAGAAGCACGAAACCGACTGCCCCCAGCAGTAACAGCAGCACGGGGCGAATCTGTCCTGTAATTTCCTCCTTTAACGGGACAATATTCGACTTGATGTTTGCGTCGACGTCCGGGTACGCGGCAGCGATTCCTGCATTCACGCTTTTCATGTCGTCGCGCGCCTGCTGCAGAGTGACACCGGGCTTCAACAGTCCGATGGCGTCCGTTCCCCAGAATGAATCGCGCTTATAGAAAGCCGGATCGATCTCTTCGCCAATCGGCTCGTAGATATCGGCTGTCCGGAAATTTTGCACGTTCAACCGGAACGACGCAGGAATAATCCCGATGATTGTGCGGCCCTCGCCGGCCACAACGATTCGCTTGCCCAAGATATTAGGGTCTGAGCCAAATTTTCTTTTCCAGAGCCCCTGGGAAATCAAGACAGTGGGATTGGCTCCCTGTCGGTCCTCGTCGGCGTTAAAGTTGCGCCCTAGAATAGGTTTCACACCTAGAATGGGAAAGAACGTCGCCGAGATGTGCTGCGCATGCACCTGTTCCGCCTGCCCGCTTCCGGTAATGCTGCCATCCGCCCAGCGATAAGCAGCCATACCTTCGAAGGAGTGGTTCTCGCGCTGCCAATCCAGAAAATTCGGATACGAGATCGAGCCTTGAGGAAATTCCGGTTTGTCCTGGAACATGGAGACGATGCGGTTCCCGTTCGGGAAAAGTAAAGAACTGATCAGGACGCCATTGACCACAGAAAAAATTGCCGTATTTGCTCCGATGCCGAGTGCCAGCGTGAGCACCGCGATTGCGGTAAAGCCTCGACTTTTCATCAACTGCCGAAACGCAAATCGAAGGTCCTGGAATAAACCGTTCATGTTTTTCCTCATTCGTACCGCAACGCAATCATGGGATCGACCTTCGCGGCGCGGCGGGCAGGAATCATTCCCGCTAGCGCAGCAACTGCGCCGAGCACAAAAATTACCGCGATCAATGAAAGCGGGTCTGTTGCCTTCAATCCAAAAAGGAAGCTGTTGAGCAGGCGGCTACTGGCAAGCGACAATGGAATCCCGGCCGCGACTCCAAATAAAACGAGCAGCATGCCCTCGCGCAGGACTAACTGCAACACGTCGACACGCCGCGCCCCAAGAGCCATGCGGACCCCAATTTCTCGTGTCCGGCCAGAGACCGAGTAGGACATAACGCCGTAGACACCTATACACGCGAGTAATAACGCAAGGCTACCGAAGAAAGCCGACAGCTTCGCCAGGGCAATCTGATTTGCTGCACTTTTAGTTACCCGGCTGTCGAGGGTCTGGACAAACTCTATTGGCACATGCGGAGCAGCAGCCTTGATTTGGCTGGTCACATTCGCCACTGCTGCCGAAGCCGGGCCACTGGATTGAGCTTCAATCACGATCTGAACGGGATCTTTCATTTGCTGAAAGGCAAGGTAGAATCGCGGGTCGACCTCTTCCCGTAAGCCCGAACCGTGATCTTTAGCATTGCGAGAAACACCGATAATCGTGATCGGCCTGTCGAGCCAATCGGGGTCATCAATTCTGAATTGACGCCCGATCGGGTTCATCCCGTGAAAAAAGCGCTTGGACATGGCTTCATTCACGACTGCCACGCGTGTTGAGGCTGCAGTGTCCTGGTCTTCAATTCCACGACCGGAGAGTATTGGGATCCCCAAAACTGCAAAATAGCCCGGGCCGACGTAATCCTCCTTCGCGGCGCGACCAAGAATGTCGCTCGCGCTGAACCCGGGAATAAGAAGAGCGTCCGAAGACTCTGTGCCCGCAAAGAGCCCATTGGTCGAATATGTGACGGCGCGAATCCCTGGAGTCGCGCTCAGTGCGGAAATGAGCTGCTGAGCAACCGGCTTCATCTTTTCGCCGGCATAGCCCGCACCCGACGGATCAACCTTCGCGATAACGAGGTGATCACGGCGATAGCCGAAATCTTGCGTCATTAGCTTTTGCAGGCTGCGTATCAAGAGGCTTGCCGCAAAAAGGACGAGCAACGAAAGGGCAACCTGTCCAGCAATCAAAACCTTCCCCCATGCGAACCGGGAGCTTCGATCGCTTGTGGTGCGCGTGGTGCTTGTCAAGGCGGGAGAGACCCGGACACGCATCGAACGCAAAGCTGGAAAGATTCCAAAAAGAACTCCGGTCAGGAGCGATACAGCCACGCTGAAGCCGAGCACACGCACATCGGGGGATAAAGGCAGAGCCGTACCGGTTCCCAACACTCCAACCAAGAAACGCACTCCCCAGGCCGCGAGCAAAGAACCAGAAATTCCACCCAGTAAGCCCAGCAGAATGCTTTCCGTGAGAAGTTGCCGCAAGATCCTGGTGCGATTCGCGCCGATGGCGAAACGTACGGCGAACTCGCGACTACGCATGGTGGCGCGAGAAAGCAACAGGTTCGCTACATTCACGCAGGCGATGAGCAAAACCAAACCGACAATTCCCATCAGCAAAAGCAATGGAGTGCGGTAGTCACCGCGAAGTTCCGATAATCCGCCTGCGCCTGGTGAAACCCGGATCTTAATGTGCTCTTCGTTGATCGCTCTCCGGTCGTCAGATGAAAGAGATGCACCGTAATCTCCTGCCAGGGCTTGCTGAAACACGCCATTCAGGTTGGCTTCCGCCTGCGCGAGGGTAACGCCAGAATTCAAACGTCCGATCAAAGAAAGCCATGAGGTGTTAGGAGCATTTCGCCAGTGCCGCCCACGCACGATCACCGGCTGCGCGCTCAGCGGGACGAAGAGGGCCATGCGTTGGCCAACTACATCCCCTTGAAAGCCGGCGGGCGCGACACCGATAACTGTAAATGGATAACCGTTCAGGCGGATGTCTTGACCGATGATTAATGAGGAGCCTGCGAATTTTCGCTGCCAGTAGTCGTAGCCGAGCACTACAACCGGGTTGGCATTTTCCGCGGTGTCGTCGGAATCGGAAATCAACCGCCCGGCCGCAGGTTCGAGTCCCAGTACATTGAAATAGTTGCCGCTCACCATGCGCGGGGTGGTGTCCTGATCAGAAAACGCGATGGACTCGACCTGTGTTCCATTGCCCGTGGCCGCGGCACATAGTCCACTGAAGACTGAGTTCTTGTCTCGCAGCTCCTTGTAGAGCGGATAGGAGAAGATTTCCGTTCGCGGAGTTCCATTTGAAGTCGCGTTGGTGAATGTGGGATCGCCAACAACAACTAATTGCTGCGGGTCCCGCACCGGCAGGATTTTTAGCAACAACGCGTTCACAACGGTGAAAATCGCGGTATTGGGTCCGATGCCGAGCGCCAGCGTGAGCACCGCGACTGCCGTAAAACCGCGGCTTTTCATCAACTGCCGAATTGCGAAACGAAGATCTTGGAGTAAACCGTTCATGTATTCTTGTCCTTACTCGTATCGCAGCGCGACGGCCGGATCTACGGTGGCCGCCCGGAAGGCTGGGATGAGACAAGCAATCGCGGCCACGAACATGAGCAAGCACGCAGCCGCTAAAAGTGTGAGCGGATCTCGCGGACTTCCTCCCGCCCAGGAAGCAACGGTCTTTCCGAGGGCGAGGCTCAACACGATCCCGACTGCCACTCCTATGCCAAGCACAAACGCCGTGGAGCTTACGACCAGCCGAAGAATGCTGGCGCGCTGCGCGCCGAGCGCCATACGAATGCCGACTTCTTGAGTTCGCTGCGTGACCGCGTACGAGACCACGCTATACAGACCGGTTGCTGCCAAGGTCAAAGCCAGCACCGCAAATATTGAGAACAGCGTGGCAATGAAGCGGCCTTGTCCCCAACCTTGATTGTCCAGCCACCATGTCAGGGTGTGGTCGCGGTTGATGACCATTTCCGGATTGAGCTGCCGCAGTTTTTCCCTGATCGAAGGCATGGCGGCGTCAGGGTCGATATTGGTTCTGATAATGAAGAATTGGTCCGGAGGCAACACAAAGCTGTAGGGCAAAAATACGAATGGCCTGATGGGGTGGTCTAAGCCGTCGTCGCGAGCGTCACCAACTACACCCACGATTTCCAGCCAATCATCTGGCGCTGAGGTCAGAAGGAAATCCGGCAAAATTACTTTGAGAGAAGCGCTCCGAACATGGTCGCCGATGGCTTGGCGCCCGGAAAGAAACTGCTTCACGAAGGCTTCATTGACAACCGCCAAATGGGCGGCACGCCTCACTTCCCCGTCGTTGAAAATCCGCCCCTCCAACAAAGGAATATGGAGGGTACTAAATTCCTGTGGACTGATCAGGCCCAACATCGCTTCGGGGTTAGCCAGCGTAGGCTCACTTCGCACTTCGATCTTGCCATTGAATCCACCAAACGGAGGTAGCCAGGTAGGAGAGATGCTCACGCTCGCTACGCCCGGCACCTGCTCAATCGCCTGGCGCACCGCTTCGTTGGTGTTCAATCGCGCTTCCCAGGTGGGATTTGTTCCCTTGGGGAGAGCCACGTTGAAAGACGCAACGCGATCTGGATCAAACCCAAGCGGTACATGTGTTAATGCCAAGAACGCTCGCGTCGCGGCGCCGGCGCCCGCGAGCAGCATGAGCGTAAGTGCAACCTGTCCGGCTATCAAAAAGCGATGTGTATTGCGGCCGTGTGCGGCCCCCGAGTGCCGGGTACTGCTCGACTGCAATAACTCGCTAATCTGCGGCCGCGAAAGTCTCCAAGCGGGCGAGATCCCGACAAGAATTCCGGTTGCGAGCGCCACGGCCACGCTGAATGCCAGAACGACGGCGCTCACGTGGATCGCAGCTTCATGCGGAAACGAGTAGTAGGGCAAGAAAGAAGAAATTGCGCTGACTCCGAAATAAGCGGCAAGCACTCCGAGCCCCGCGCCTGTGACGGACAGGAGCACCGATTCCGTGAGCAATTGTCGGATCAGTCGCGGTCTGGTTGCGCCAATAGAAGCGCGCATAGCGATTTCATGTTGCCGCCCAGCGCCTCGCGCCAATAGAAGAATGGACACGTTGGCGCATCCGATGACAAGCAGCGCGATTACGGCAACAAACAGAAGGACCAGCGTTCCAGAGAATTTTCCCAGCACCTGTTCGTTCAACGAGACGATTTTTACCGTCCGGTTGCGACGGAAATCCTTCGGATCGTCCCTCGTAAAGGCATCCACCAGACTCTGCAGATTTGCCGCCAACGCCTTGTGGTTGGTATTGGGCTTCAACTTGATAAACGCCAGCCAGTAATCATGCGGATCGGCCGTTGGGACGGCCGGCATGTAGACGTCCGAGTCTCCCCAGGTGAAGCGCGGAGGCACGACTCCAATGATCGTGTAGAGTTTGTGATCGAGTTCGATCGTTTTCCCCAGGACCTCCTTGTTTCCTCCGAACTGCCGCTTCCAAAACAGGTAACTCAAAACCACAACCGGCGACGGCTTAGCATCTGGTGCATCTGCCAGGGTGAACTCTCGACCTAAGAGCGGCGGCACGCCTTGAAAGGTGAACAGGTTCGGCGAATACTGCCCGGCGAGCACAGAAACTGGGAAGCGATCACCCGTCAGCACCGCTTGTTTTTGCTGTTGGAGGAATATGTCGTCGATGGAAGAAACTTTGCGTAACTCCTGGTACTCCGACCCGTTCACCAGCAGAAGCGGCCCGTCGCCGTGTTTGTCCTGCAGGTCGACGTGGACCATCCTGTCCGCATCCTTATAGGGATAGGGATCGATCAAGACTCCATAAATGACGCTGAAGATGGCAGTCGTAGCGCCGATTCCGAGTACCAGTGATAGCAGTGCCGTAAAAGTGAATCCGGGAGCTTTGATAAATTGCCGCAACGCGTAGCGAATGTCGTGAAGTAATCCTTTCATTTGTTTCCTCCTCACTCATAACGCAACGCGACCATGGGATCGACTTTTGCCGCGCGGCGCGCGGGAAGATAATTCGCGCCCAGCGCCGTGCCCGCTAACAGCAGGGCGAAGCCCGCGATCGTCAGCGGATCATGCGCGCTCACTCCAAACAACATGCCGGAGATCAGTTGTGCCGCCATAAGCGACGCAGCGATGCCAATTACGGCTCCAATCATCGCCAGCACCATTCCCCGCGAAACCACCAGCCTCAAGACGTCGGACCGGCGAGCTCCCAGTGCCATACGGATCCCGATCTCGCGAACGCGCTGCGAGACGAAGTAGGCCATTACGCCGTAAATTCCGATCGCCGCGAGCACCAGCGCCGTCACCGCAAACAGGCCCATCAACTGCATTGCAAAACGGCGTGAAGCGAGCGAATCGGACACGATCGTGTCCATGGCGCGCACGCTGAAGACGGGAAGGTTCGAATCTACTGACTGGACTGCCGTTCGAATCGGATCCTGGAGAGCTTCCGCACTTCCACGAGTTCGGGCGTAAACGCTCATGGCAAATCCGACCAACTGGTACGTGGGAAAGACGATGTGTGGACTGTAGGGAGCATCCAATCCCTCGCTCTTTGTACGAGCCAAAATTCCCACAATCGTGGTCCAACGTGGTGGATCTACGGTCGCGGCGGGGAGCTCTAACAGGATTCGTTTGCCGATTGGATCTTCGTTAGGCCAATAACGTTCGGCAGTGGTCTGATCTACAAGTGCGACTGGGTTACCAGATTCGTTGTCGGCGTCGGTGAAAGAATGGCCGCGAACGAGAGTCATCCCCAGGGTTTTTAAGTAGTCAGGAGTGAACGCGGAGATTTCGGCGGCCGGAGATTCTCCGGTTGAAACGGAAGTTCCTTCGATCCGGAAATTGACACGCCCTTGCAGGCCTGAAAACGGTGTACTGCCGGAACCAACAACTGCTGCTTCAACCCCTGGCAGGCCCTGCACGCGGCGTAGAACCTCGCGCGTGAACACGGCGCGCTTCGCTTGCTTCAGATAGGGATTCAAATCGGGATTGTTCGGATACGGCAACCACATGTGTGCCACAACCAGATGGCTGGTCTCGAAACCAGGCTGAACTTGCACGAGTTTCCAAAAGCTGCGTAGCAGTAAACCCGCTCCGATCATCAAGACCAACGACAAGGCAAACTCAGAAATAACCAGCGCGCTCACAAAACGATGCTGGCGAAGTCCGACGGCGCTACCGCGCGTTCCCTGCCGAAGCTCGTCCATTAATCGAGGATTCGTCAGTTGCAACGCCGGAGCCAGGCCAAACGCGAAACCAGTGATCAACGAGATCCCAAGAGCGAAACTCAGTACGCGGATGTTCAGGCTCACTTCGCTGAGTCGCGGCAGAGTTGAAGGAACAATGCTTAGCAGCACTTGCTTGAGCCAGAAAGCCAGAATCAACGCGAGAACACCACCGGCCAGCGACAGCAACACACTTTCGGTCAGCAATTGGCGAACCAGGCGTCCGGCTCGGGCGCCCAAGGCCTGGCGCAAAGCAATCTCGCGCTGTCGTACTGAAGATCGAGCCAGCAGCAAACTGGCAATATTCACGCACGCAATCAGCAGAACCATGCTCACCGCGGTGAGCAGGGCAATCAGCATCGTGCCCGTGGAGCTGACTACTTCCTTGTGCAGCGATGTGAGTTCTACAGACCAGCGGGCCGCAGCCGGATAGTCGGTGGGATATTGTTCCCGCAGCTGTGCGACGAAGGCGTCGAGTCTCACCTGCGCCTGCTCCAGCGTCAATCCGGGCTTGACCCTGGCGATCGCGCCGGGAAACAATCTGATCTCTCGTTTCGGCGGTTGCGGGAAAGGCAGCGCCACGTACCCGGCTGTGGTCCAGAGTTCCACGTCGCTTCGCAGCGTGTGGCCGGGATGACGGAAGTCCGGCGGCATGACACCGATGATGGTGTAGAGGTCGTTATCGGCACGGATGGAGTGGCCAATGATGTTGGGATCGGCACCAAACATCCGGTGCCACAACGCATCGCTGATAATGACTCCCTCAAAAAATCCCGGGCGGTAATCAGCTTGCGCAAATACCCGTCCCAAAGCAGCGTGCGCGCCGAGCATGGCGAAGTAGTTGGGACTGACGCCCATACCTTCCAGGCGTTCCGGTTTTTCACCGCCAGTGATGTTTAAGTCAAACGGCCACACCGCGGAGACGTCGGTGAAAACTCCGGAGCGATTTTGCAGATCATCCGCTTCCTGGACGGACATACCAGCGTCATGCAGATTTACTCCGGGCAATTCGTCGTGAATGGCAACGAGTTCCTGCGGATTTTTGTAGGGTAGGGGCCGGAGTAAAACCGCATCAACGACAGAAAACAACGCAGTGTTTGCGCCGATGCCCAGACCAAGGGTCAAGATCACAACCACAGCGAATCCTGGGCTCTTCAACATTTGCCGCAGCGCAAAACGAAGATCATGACGTAAACCGTTCATTCCTTTTCCTCACTCATGTCGCAATGCGATCATGGGATCGACCCGGGCGGCTCTGTAGGCCGGAACCAGACAGGCCGCTCCAGCGAGCAGAATCAACACTGCCGCGCCTGCCAGAAACGTCATCGGATCTGCTGGCGAAATGCCAAAGACCAGCTGCGCGGTCGCCTGGCGGAATGCCCACGCGCCCAGAAGCCCTGCCGCAGCGCCGGTTGCTGCCATTCCAAGGCCCTGTTTGAGGACGAGCCAAAGCACGTTTCCGCGCCTCGCGCCTAGCGCCATGCGCACACCGATTTCACTCGTACGCTGGGCAACGATGTACGAAACGACTCCGTAGACCCCGATTGCCGCCAGCGCTAATCCGAAAACGGCAAAGAGCGCAAGCAATCCAGTGGTATATCTGCGATCTGCAGTCTGCTGCGCGATCAGCTCGTCCATGGTTGCGACTTCTGCGAAAGGCAGGTTGGGGTCAAGCGAGTGGAGCTGCTGGCGAATAGACGGCGCGAGCTGTAAGGGATCAAGAGCAGTACGCACAATCAGAGTTTTGAAACCGACATTCAAATCCGGCGTCTGCCGAAACAGCGTGGTGAAATGCGGCATCGGGGGGAGTGCCGGACCTCGGTTCATTGTGTCTTCGGTAACACCTATGACTGTGAAAACCTCGTCGGGAGTGTTTCCGGACCCTAATTGTTGTGCTCCGCTGATCCGGAGCTGCTTGCCAATGGGATCTTCGCTCGGAAAATAGTTCCTCACGAACGCCTGGTTCACCAATGCAACGCGCGGGCTGGTCTCCGTGTCCGAATCCGAGAAATCCCGGCCTGCAATCAAAGAAATTCCGAGTGTGCGCAGGTAGTGAGAATCGGTCGCGTTGCGCGCCGCTACCGGTGTGTCCTCAAGCCGCGAGACAGGCCGGCCATCGATCGTGAAGTTCTGCTTCCACTGATCATCAGGCGGGCTGGCAGCGCTAACTGTCGCGTCCTGCACTCCGGGCAACTGGCGCACGCGTGAGGCATACTCGTCCGAAAAACGCGTAATACTCGTCGTATTGGGGTAACGCACCGGCGGAAGGAACAGGTGGGTTCTCAAAAGATGATCAGCGCGGAAACCGGTGCGTTGGTTCTGCAGATGCAGCAAACTTTGAATCAGCACTCCGGTCCCGATCAGCAGCATTACGGCAAAAGCAATCTCGCTGACGACAAACAAACGTCCTAGGCGCTTGCGACCTCTGCTCGCGGAGTTTGCGCGCCCACCCTCTTTGAATGCCTCTGCCGGACTCACTTTCAAGCTCGTCCAAACCGGGACCGTACCAAAAACCAAGCTACTGAGGACCGAAATTGCCAGCGCAAATGCGAGCACCCGCAGATCGACTTCGACCCCGGCTAGCTGCGGAAGTTGTGCAGGGTGAATGCGGGCGACTGTCAGGCAACCCCACCACGCCAGAGCGCAGCCAACAATTCCCCCCAGCAACCCGAGGCTGAGGTTTTCAGTTGTGAATTGCCGAATCAGGACTGATCTTTCCGCGCCCATGGCGGTTCTCAGCGCAATTTCGCGGGTACGTCCGGAATTTCGAGCCAGCAACAAATTGGCCACGTTCGAGCAGGCGATAAGAAGGATGAGGAGAACCGCGCCCATGAGCAGGCGAAGCATAGGGCGAAGGCCTCTTACCCGGTCTTCCTGCAGAGGTTGCAGCTTGACGCCAATGCCGTGATCGACGGGGTACTGCGCGGCCAGGTTACCCGCAATTCGTCCAAGATCTGCGCTGGCCTGTTCGATCGTCACCCCAGGTTTTAACCTGCCGATTGCTGACCACCCGCGACTACCCCTCTGGCTCTCGTTCCACACGCTGTTGTTGGCGGCCACACTGGGAACAAAAGGCGTCCAAATACCAATCTTGCCCTGTGGATTTCCGATCCACAGATCAAGCGCTTCTGTCGGCGTAACACCCACAATCTCGTACGGCTCGTCGTTAATTCGAATACTTTTTCCCAAGATGGAGGGATCACCATGAAACCGCGTCTGCCAGAAGCTGTAGCTGATGATGGCGACAAAATTATTCCCCCAGCGGTTTTCTTCATCTTTGAACAGGCGTCCCATCAGTGGTTTCGTTCCGAGGACTTCAAAATATTCCCCTGGGACTAGCCCAACGCGCATCTGCTCCGGCTCAATGGATCCACCGCTCGTGCTGACATTTTTGCGCCAGACATCGTAGACAGCCATCTTTTCGAAGGTGTGGTTCTGTGCTGCGAAGTCGCGGAGGTCCATCGGGGACGGGCCGAGCACCGCGTCTCCTTGAGTCGAAAATATTCTGACCAGGCGATCGGGATGGGAAAATGGAAGAGGTCGAAGCAGGACGGCATTCAGCACGCCGAACATGGCTGTACTCGCGCCGATGCTGAGCGCCAATGTGACTACTGCAATGCTGGCGAACCCCGGGCTTTTGCGTAACTGTCGCAGCGCAAAACGAACGTTTTGAGACAAAAAAATCATCCGAGGGGGCTCGCGGTAATGAATCTGTCGTTTTTTTTGCAAACGGCGCTACTTCACGCGTGCGCGTCCGCCATCAGTTTTTGGAGTTCTTCTTCGGCGACAACCTTGCCGTCGAAAAGATGAACTTCGCGTTGTGCATGCTTAGCGAATCGAGGGTCGTGCGTGACCATGCAGATGGTCGCTCCATCGTTATGCAGGTTCTGCAAGAGTTCCATCACGGCTTCGCCATTGCGCGAGTCAAGATTTCCGGTAGGCTCGTCGGCGAGCAGGATAGAAGGGTGTCCGGCAAGAGCACGGGCAACCGCAACGCGCTGCTGCTGACCGCCGGATAGCTGCGATGGATAGTGGCGAACGCGATGCGCCATGCCAACCCGCTCGAGCGATTCCATCACGCGCTTCTTGCGATCGGCCGAAGGCATGCGCTGGCGATAGGTAAGCGGCAACTCCACGTTCTCATAAACCGTGAGATCGCCGATCAAATTAAAACTCTGGAAGATGAACCCGATCTCCTGGTTGCGAATGCGCGAGCGGGCGCCAAAATCCAGGCTCTCGACAGGCTTCCCGTTGAGCTGATACTTGCCGCCTGTGGGCGTATCGAGAAGGCCAATAATTGAGAGCAGCGTCGACTTGCCGCAGCCCGAAGGCCCGGACATGGCCACATACTCACCCTTCCGAATCGTCAGGTGGACGCCGGAGAGAGCGTGGGTTTCAACTTCGTCAGTGTAAAAAACTTTCGTCAGGTCTTCAATTTGGATCAGCGGTTGCCCTGCTTCGATCATGGATTCTTCCTCAGCTTTGGTTTCGTAAGTACAGCCTTTAGCTCCGATCCGACGAAGCGGATTTTCGAGCACACTAATCCGGCGACAGCCGAGAGCTAACAGCTAAACGCCGGTTTCAATCCAACCGAATGCGATCAGTGTTGTCGTTTCGCGACATGTCAGAGAGAATGACAGTGTCGCCCTCATGCAGACCTTCTAGAACCTGAATCGAATTCACCGAAGCGCGGCCAACCTTCACCGGAACGCGCACTGCGCCCTTGCCGTCCGGATCCAGCTTGAACAAACTGATCGTGCTGTTTTCCTGCCCGAACGCGGGGCGACCTACATAAAGCACGTCATCGAGGCGCTCCAGGTCAATCGTTCCATCCACGCTCAAATCCGGGCGTGCGCCTTTCGGTAGATCACCAACCAGTGTTACGTCAACGGTTACGGTTCCGTTCTGTACGGCAGGATCAATGCGCGAAACCTTGCCCTGTGCAATTCCATTGTGAGTATCGATCGATGCTGGCTCGCCAATCTGGACGTCTCGCGCTTGCGTCTCTGCGATCTTGAGCTGCGCGATCAGGTGATTCGGTTGAACAACCTTCGCCAACTCTGCCCCCGGCAAAACATGCTGTCCGACCTGCAGTGGCACTTCAACCAGATCGCCCTCGATTCCTGCACGTACTTTCAGATCATTCAGCTGCTTCTGCTTGAGCTGAGCGAGAGTTCGCATTTGATCGACTTTCGCCTGTTCTTGCGCCAGCTGCGATTCAATGGCTTTTTTTGCAATGTCTAGCCGCTCCACCTCAATGTTGTTACGCGTTGCTAGCTCCTCGAACTTGCTTTGGGAATTCTTGGCTTGCTGTCCAGAAGCCACACCCAGGTTATACAGCGCAGTATCAGTTTCGGATTGGCGCTTGGCTTGGCTATAGTCAGAATTCACCGTCGCTGCTCCAGCTTTCTGGGTCATCAGATCGCTTTCCAGCTTTACCTTTAAAGCCTGATACTCCGCCTCAGCGGCTTTCAGCTGGAGATTGGCATCAACGGCCGCTTGTTCGACGGTCGGATCCGTCATCTCCAGGATGACGGTGTCCGGCTTTACCTGCGAACCGGGGAGCTTAAGAATGCGAATCACGGTCGCTTCAGTCTCTGCTGGGATTTGACGGGTGAACTCCTGACTGGGTATCAACGAGCCGAGGCCACGCACTTGGCGAAGCATGGGGCCGCGCTTAACCGTGTCGGTCCAGACGGTGCTGCGCTCGACCTCGGGGGCGGCCGGTTTGAGCCGCGAAACGCCGACGGTGACCAACCCCAGGCAGACCACGCCGATCGATGCCCAGATGATCTGACGTTTCCGTTTTTGTTTCTTGAACTCCGGCCGAGCGATATCCATGCCAACCAACGGTGCAAGTGCTGGGCCAATAGAACAACCACACGTATTGTACTGAAACTAAATAGTTTAAAACCTATAGCAGCTGCCGTAATCACATGGAATTGTCCGCTGATGGAATGCGGCTGTCCGGAACCGGACAGTCAAAAAAAGAGCTGATTCTTTAAGAAGAGTTGCCCGAAAGTGATAGCCCGGAAATCAGGCCATAACGCGTGCTGTCTGGCTCTTGCTTTGCTCTGCGTCCATCGCAAACTCAATTCCGTAAAGATACAGTGCACGACTGCGAACCGTGCCAGACAACCGTACTGTCTCATGTGAGCTGGGTGGAAGAAATTCGACGTCAACTTGCGACCCCACCGGGAGGTTGGAGAGCGTGACTAGACTCATACCACCTGGGCTGAGCGTCACCCCACGCGCGTCCAACTGTAGGGAATCGCTGAATACGTGGACCGAGGTATTGAGCCACTGGCGTTGCCAGCGGCGCCGCTCGGGCCGGAAAGCGCGTTTGAGAAACATCGACTTCCAAAGTAGCCCAGCTCCAGCTTGCTGAAGAAGTTACGAATGTTCAGGGTTAGGAACTGGCTAGTTGTGCTGGTCGCGGCATATCTCTAAACAATCCGATCGATCTCTAAACTTCCCGAGGATCCGCTTCCGGCTCTTAGCCGGGCCAAACCTGGCCGCAGTCGCGGAATTGTCAAAAGTTTGCATACAGCTTCTCCACCCTGCACGAACTCGGGAAAAACTGTTAAAGTTCCTTGGCTTGCGGCCAGTTATGGTTTATCTTGGCCGACTATAGATTTGGGAACCGACGAGACGGCGGGATTTTCAGAGCACGCAAATCCCAACGTCGGGATCGGACTTCACGCGGGCACATCTAGACCCGCCGGACTTTCGGCGATGTCTCGAACGGTTCCGAGAGAGGCGCCAGCAATGCGATCTCCTGTTCGCCCTTCCACGCTGTCCCTAGCGCTGTTGTCGTGCTTGGCTTGCTTCCCAGTCGCATACGCGCAGACTAGTTCGCAATCATACTCAGGTGCCACCGTGCCGGACTCCTCATCCGGCATTATTGTTCCCGGTCCCTTGCGGTCCATTATGCGAATGGCGGGGATCAGTCAAAAGGCGAGTCCGGAAGACTTTATGGCGCTTTTTGCTCGGAACGTTTACGTCCAGGGATATGAGGGCTGGAAAACGGGCGGCAGACCAACAGAATTCCTGATTCTGCTGGGAAGGTATGTGAACCAGGCAAAGGAATTGTCCGAGTTTGCAGGTCCAGGTGGCGTGGTTCATCTCGACAATTGCGACGACGCTCCGCATCTGTTGCACATTCTTGGGTACCGATTGCGCCAGCAGTGTGGCCAAAATGACGCTTCCCTGGTGACTGCGGATGCGGAGAGAGCTTTTCTCACCACCGATTCTGGTTTCCCCTTGCCGGCTTTAGAGGAGTCTCTTCGTAAGAACAAGGAATTCAACTACACCTTCCCGGACTCACGAGTTCCAGTTCTGTTCAGCGAAAGCGAATGGATGCGGGTCAAACCGGGCAAGCGAACGTCGGATCTTTTGGAAACGCTTTTACACGATCCTGAACTCGCGCGGCTCTATTGGGCAATGTATCGCATGGATCCGGAAACCCGCGATACCCTGCGGGATTCGATTGGCTTGCGGAAACTTCTTCCATACGCCGCGGTCCTGGACTTTTACGGAAGCCATATCTGCACTCGAGCTGGGAGAGTAGTGGTTCCGGGAGGAGCCGCTGCCGAATCTGTATGGCAGGAGCTCGTAGGTGCAAGTCCTAACTCGCCAGACTTCGTGCTTAGGCTTTTGGACAAAGACAAGGGATGGCTCGCCGCCTATTACGATTCGCTGGCGCGAATCAACCCAGAGCAGCAGGCACATTTCGTAAATCCCCGGTCCCTGAGAATGTATTACGTTGCCTTCCGGGGTACCGAGACGCCCACTGACGCCGCACGACCGGCGTTTCGGCCTGCCCCTGGCCTCCTTCTGTTGCTTACCCGCGCACGTTGGGATAGCGCCGGGCAGCCGCTCGTCCCAGGGGGCTTGGATGTCTGGAAAGAAATCCTGGCACAAAAAAGTGATTCGAAGACTGTTCGCGAGTGGGGGAAGCATGTCGCTCACATTAAGCGCCCCGAACAACTCATGGAGGCTATGTTCGCTTTTTCGCGAATCGACACCAGTGAGACTCCTCTGCAGAAATTCCTGATGTTCAGCGAATTGGAGGCGAGCCGTTCCCCGCAGCACGATTTGCAGCCCGACAGCTATCGTCTCCTGGCCAGCAAATTCGACGTTTTCAGTGATCAGTATCCAATCTTCTCTGAATTTCCTGACCTCAGCGACGCTTCCATCTCGGAGTTCGTGCATACTGCGGAATTGATAGACAAAATTTCGAACCACACCTTGCGCGGCAATGCCATGGGCACTTTCCAGGCATGCATGGGATTGTGGGAAATACTCGCTCGCCAGGGTCAGATTCCAACCTCCAAAATGAATGAATCCTGGCAAGCGGTTATGGGACAGTTTGCCAAGATCGGCTCGCCCGCGCAGCTGTTCGATGCAGGAGAAAAGTCCCTTCGCGAGCTGGCCTCAGCCGCAACCGGCCGAACCCGAGTTTCACAGGATGAACTCATCGAATTGCTGGCGGGACCGAATCAGCCCGGACCAGAAGCTGAAAAAATTCACGAGCAGATGGCCAATCAAATCCGCTCCGTAATGGACGGGCAGCGTCTGGTCTCGCTTGATACGTTGCTGGGTCTGAGCGAGGGTCTCAACGAAATCGGCCGGGGAGCGGGCAGTGGAAGTTCGTTGCTATCGCTGGCAGGGGAACTTCGTGAGTTCGAGATGCCGCGTCCGATCTTCACCTCCTCCGAGCGCACGGAGTGGGCGGCTGGAATATACAACAATCGCCACACCGAACTACAGATGCAGACCGACTTGGCGAAGGTGCTGAAGTCGCCGACGCCGAGCCATGCGCAACTGGAGGAGGCGCGCGGCGAACTCGCTCCCTTCCTGCGTGACAACCTTGTGGGTCTGAACTACGCCTATTACGAACCGCCCGGCGCCCAGATGCTGCGAGTAAATCCGTTGTTTGTGCGCTCGCATGATTTCGCGGGAGAAACCGTAACTGGCGTTGAGGGCTTGTGGCACGCGCCACAGTTGTTTGGAGAAGGATCGCCGGCGGGAGGTGGCGCACACCTGGTCGGGTCTCTGGCGGACCTCGCTTACGTTTTGTCCGAGGCCGAACAGGATTTCATCGCTCCGGAAAACGTGCAGGCGCTGATTTGGAGAGAAGCCGTGCCTGGGCTGTTGACCGATGCCGTATTTCCGCGCTGGTGGAATGTGAGTCGTAACGAACTGCACGCCGTTACTCTGTATCAGCGCACAGGTGAGGAACTGCTGGATTCGGCAACCACCAGTGAACAGTTGCGAATGAAAGTGATGGAAATTTTTTCTGAGCGAATGTCACCACGGAGGGCTGCCGCGATTGAGCAAAGTCTTCGCGCCCGACAAGTTCAGGAGGCGCTGGCGCAGATCGCCCCGGCCGATACTTTTTATTTAACCGCTGAATTCCGACGGAGGTTTCCGGATGAGACCAATGTTTGGGGTGCGTCCGGACAAGAGTTAGATCGACTCATTCGCACCGATTCAGCAGAAGTTAACTGGGACCGAATTTCGCGCGACTTCGGCGTGCCACATCGGACCCTGGCGCAAAGCTACTCCTGTGAGCTGCTGAATGTGAAGCCGTTTCCGGCGTTCTCCGGCTACTCCAGCCGGTTGATGGCCGAGTCGTGGGATTCAAACAATCTTTACTGGGCGCGCCTTGCAGACGAAAAGGGCTACGCGCCGGTCATGCTGAATCGACTGGTCCCGGAGTTAACGCGACGCATGGTCAGCAAAATTTTCGCGACTGATTTCGAAGATTGGGGCGCTTTGCTGAGAGCCATGCGTGAGACGGGCGAAGATTTTCGACAAGGCAAGATCATCGTCCTCCCTTCCAGCGGAGCTTCAACAGAGCAGTCGGCGATGCGATGATTCTGATCTTCGAATTTTGCACGAAACGAGAACGGATGGCGGGCAATTATGAATAAGAGTCACGTTTTGATTGTTAGTTTCGCCCTGATGGCGGTTGCATTTGTGACCGCGCCAAGCGTCGCGCAGCAGAGCGGATCGGACATACACGTCACGGTCAACATGGTGCAGGTGAATGTCGCGGTCACTGATGATAAGGGGAATTACGTTACGGGCCTGCGTCCGGATGATTTTGTCGTCACCGAGGACGGCATACGAGAGAAGATTGCTACGTTTGAAGAAGGCAATGAGCCGGCACGCAGGGTCGAATCTGACCCGGGAAATTCGGAGGACCCTTCTGGCAGCGTAGCCCAGAATGCGGGCATGTCAGACGTCACCGGCGGCCTGGCATCTGAAATTGCCGGCTCCAATGTGTTTATCCTGTTCGACACCAGCAACTATATGTACCGTGGATTTGTTTTCGCACAAGACGCGATCGCTGACTTTGTGCGCTCGCTCGAAACTGCCGACAAAGTTGCCTTTTATTCCTACAGCCGTGATCTCTCCCGTTCTGCGGCACTCACCGCTGATCGCTCGTTGGTTTTGCGGGGAGTGCGTTCAACCGTGGCCGGGGATGATGCTGCGCTTTACAACTGCCTGCTTCTGACTGTGAAAGATGCAGCTCAGCATACCGGACGAAAGGTCATCGTGGTGTTCTCGAACGGCCCGGATAACTCCAGCGTCGTACCGCCGGAAGATGTCGCTGAACTGGCGCAATCTACCGGCACCGCCATATACATGATCAGTACGCGGGAAGCCCAAGTGGAGCCGGTGTCAACCGCTGTTTTCGAACGGATGACCTCCGCCACCGGAGGAAAAGCGTACTTTGCTAAGAACTGGAAAGATGAAAAGAACGCCTTCGCTTCCATTCGCGATGACCTCGCTCATCTGTACAGCCTGAACTACTATCCGAAGGCTAATCCCAATCGGGGCTGGCGAGCAATCCAGGTAAAAATAGTTAGCGAAAAAGGCAAAAAGTATCACATCCGTACGCGCAACGGATACCGGCCATTGCCCACACGATTCGCGGCAACGGCATCGACCGGTTCCCCGGAAGGCGGATCGCAGTAAGAATTTACTTCCAGCAGATCTGGCGGCTACTTCTTGTTCTCGGCAGGCTTGATTTCGTCAGCGGCTTTGAGCAGGTCGTCGACGCTTTTCGATTCCAACTCATAAAGGCTGGGCTCATTCTCGCGCTTGGCAACGTAATGGTCGCCAGATTTTGCGATCTGAACTTTCTCGGTGCGCTTACCATCATCTGAAGTTACAGTGACCTCGATGCCAGGACTTGAAAAGCTCGAATCCGCAAACTTGTTCGCAGAGAGATCGCGAAGATCAGAGATCAACGAATCTACATTGTCGTAGTTCATCTTCTTCCCGTTCGACCACCAATCCTCGCTGCCGGCGGTTCCACGCGTGAGAAAGTAGGATTTCGAGCCGTTGTGCAGCTCAATCCTGTTCGGATCGTTATATCCGAAATCAAATAATTTCTTGTTGCGGAAGTCATCGACACTTTTGTCGAGCTCTTTGCCCAGAGCCGAATCGATCTTGTACGCGCCCTCGACCGCACTGGATTTCGCGTAGTACGTATCCTTGTTCTTGCGGATCTGCAACTCCTGCGTGCCGGATTCATCAGTAACTTTCGCAGTCGCAAGCGGCGCAGCGTGAACGAATGCCGATGAAGCGCTGTTGGCATCCGAGCCGGAGAGATCCATCTTCGCATCGGTCAACTGGCGAACCAGGTCGCCGACCTGCGTGCCGTCGGCGCGAAGCGGCTTTGGCTTCAGGATTTGCCATCCGTCTTTGTTGCGGCCGAACTCAATGTCCTGGCCATTGCGGACCAGCTCAACCCGGCTGATCTTGTCAGCCGTTACCGGCAGCAGCCGCTTATCCCGCAGATCGTTCAGGCTCTTATCGAGGCTGGATTTTTCCCAGCTGGCAATGGTGAAGACCCGCGGATCGCCTGCCACCATGGCGTAAACGCCGCTGCTAGCGGGGGTTTCATCACCCAAGAGCAGCTTTTTTGATTTGTTGTCCTTTTCGGTGAGATCGACTTCGAGCGGAGGATTCTCCAATCCAAATGTCTTTAAGTCCGATGCCTTGTCTTCGACCACCCGCTGAGAGTTAAGAGATGACAGTGTCGAAACTATGCCGGAGACGGCGCTTTGGTCGGCGCGGAGTGGTTTCGGCTCGGCGATGTGCCAATCTCCCGAGGAGGATTTCGCGAGCGCGATTGGCTCGGAGCCTTTCTTTTTCAACTCAACCGCCGTAATGGCGGCTTGATCGAGCTTAAGAATTACCGGCGGCGTATCGGCCGATATCTTCGTGCTTTCCTCGTTTGCCTGGTGATGATTTGACCAATAGAGGGCGCCCCCGAGGATTAATAAAATACAAGCGGCAATTGTAAGACTGTGGATTCTCATAGACCTATTGATTTAGGCACTGATCTTCGAAGTACCTCGAGCCTTTCTTCGTGGCACCTCGTGACCTTCTCTTCGCGCTCTACCTTCTCTGCCACCACACTCCGATGCCGGCAACCACAATCACCAGCGGCAGAATAAATTGGCTGGTGGCGCGCACCAGGCTCACCTGGCTGCGGGTCATAGTAATGCGGCGATCGTCCGGCGCCTTCGGGCGAATTGAGATCAAGTCTTCATCCGACGAGAGCCAGTTGATCGCGTTTAACGCCAGATCATCGTTGCCATTGAAATTGATGAACCGATTCGCCGCCCAGCCTGAACTCCCGACGACCACGAAGCGGCCCTGCAAATTTTCTTTGCCGGTGTTGTACGTGCCTGCGGCGGCAATGGTCAGCGGACCTCTTTTGTTTTTGGGATCGCGGACATCCACCGAAGGCGAGCTCAAATTAGTCGTAGCAAAGCTGCTGCTTGATGTATCAAATAGCTTTTCAACGCTAGTTTTGTCGGTGTTCTTGATATCCATGGAACGCGCCAATGGAAATCCGGTGGCGGTCCCCTTCATCTCGTTGACGATCGGCTGCGAAGCATACTTCGTAACCAGCGCGACCTGCGGACCTAATCCGGCGATCTGTCCTATGGGGTTCAGATCGAGGATCAAGTCCTTGTGCATGTCCACGCCCCAGCTCTGAAGAAGGTTTGTGAGCGCGTCGTTGTCGGCGATTTCAGAGCGTCCGATCTTCAACGGCGGATCCAACATAAAGAACGCGCGCCCGCCGTTCTCGACGTACTTCTTGATCGCGTCAACTTCCGGCTGCTCGTAGTCACGAGTCGGGCCTGCGACGACCAGGGTCGTACAGTCGCTGGGCACCTCGGCATTCTGCAGGAGGTCAACCGTCTTCGTCTGGTAGTCGTCTTTTCCCACTAAGTCCTTAAATTGCGAAAAGCCTTCGCGATCACTGTTGTCAATCTGGTGCTCGCCGCTGCCGCTCACGAAACAGACCGTCCGGGTTGTGCTCTTCAAATCGCGGATGAAGGCGCCAGTGATGCCCTCTTCGGTCATGCTTTTCGCTTCTTCATGTTTCGCGCCAATCTGCACGACGGCCGTTCCCAGGTTTCGAATTCCGGCTGCGCGCGCGACCTCTGGTTCTTTATCCGGATCGACGTACTTAACCTGAACCTTGTGGGAAAGATTCGCATACTGGTCGAGCAAGTCCTTGCCTTCGCGAAAATCCTTGGTCTGATTGAAGTAAGTGATGGTCGCGTCCTGCTTGAGGCCTTTTACGATCTTCGCGGTCTGGTCGGAAAGGCTATAGCGCTTGTTCGATGTAGAGTCATAGGACTTGTTATAGCGATCCGCGAGCACATTTCCGACCGTGACGATTGCGATCACAACCAGGATGTAAACCGTCGCGTATGCCGCGTACTTTGTCTGCCTTGCCTTAATCCATTGGCTTGCCATCTACGACCTCCACCGCAGCGATTCCATGGAACGTGCTGTCAAGAACAGCCCAAAGAAAATCACGGTTGCGTAAAAAATCGCGTCTTTCGAATCGATCACACCCCGGCCAAACGATTCAAAGTGCGTGACCACCGAAAGATACGCAAGCACTCGCGCCCACATCGCGCTTTCGAATTCACTTGGCCACGAAATGACCCACAGCACCAGGCATACACCGAATGTAGCCGCCCCAGCGATGATCTGGTTTCTGGTCAACGTAGAAATGAAAGTCCCAATCGCCAGCAGCGCGCCCGCCTGCAGCAGCAATCCCAGGTAACCGACCAACAGCGGCTTCCAATCCGGGTTGCCGTACTTGAACAGGAACAGGAGATTGAGCCCGCTGAAAGCCAGCATGCAGGCGTACACAGTGGTCGCAGCCAGCCATTTCCCGATCACAATTTCCAGATCGCGAATAGGAGAGGTCACCAGCAACTCGATCGTCCCGCTGCGTTTTTCTTCTGCGAACAAACGCATCGTGATCATCGGGATGAAAAACAACGCCATGACGCTGGCATTCGACAACAGCGGCCGAATCATCTCGTCATTCAGATTCATGGGATACATCTGCCCACGCATCTGCATCTCCATGCCAACAACTACGAAGCGCTGGAGAAAGAGCCAAAAGAAGAGCCCGAAGATCAAGGCGAACATCACCAGCAAGACGTAGGCGATGGGCGAAACGAAATAGCTGCGCAGTTCTTTTCGGCAAATGATCAGCGCGTTTCTCATTGCTGTCCCCCTTGGGTTGCGGCCTTCTCGTCAGGCGTTTCGCTTTTAGTCAACTGCAGGAAGATCTCTTCCAGGCTCATGGCCGCCGGACGAAGCTCATTCAAGTCCCATCCGGATTCGACCACCGCGCGCGCCAGATCACCGCGGACCAGCTTTCCCTTGGAGCTTTCCACCTCAAAAACCGCGCGACTGTCGACCTCCTGCTTAAACAACACGCGGCTCACGCCAGAAACCCGTTGCAACTTCTCCTGCACTGCAGGACGTTCCAGAGTGCCGTTGCGACCGGCAACTTCAACCACCACGGATTCCACTCCCCGGGCGCGCGCCTGCAGGTTGCGCACCGAGTCGGTGGCCACGAGTTTTCCCTTGTTGATGATGATGACCTGCTCGCAGGTGTGCTCGACTTCGGGCAGGATGTGGGTGCTCAAAATAATGGTGTGGCTGCCGGCCAGAGACTTGATCAGATCGCGGGTCTCGTTGATTTGCTTCGGATCAAGGCCGGCAGTTGGCTCGTCGAGTATCAGCACATCAGGATTGTGAATAATGGCCTGCGCCAGCCCGACACGCTGCCTATATCCTTTAGAAAGCTTGCCCAGCAATCTGTGCTTTACGTCGGTGATCGCGCAACGCTCGCAGGCATAATCAACGCGCTTGTCCAACTCAGCGCCCGACAGGCCTTTCAGCTTACCCACAAACCTCAGGTACTCGGCGGTGTCCATCTCCGGGTACAGCGGCGGCGTTTCCGGCAAGTAGCCGATGCGCTTTTTTACCTCGAGCGGGTGCTCGAGAACGTCGAATCCCGCGACCGTCGCCATGCCGGCCGTTGGCGGCAGGAAACAGGTCAGCATGCGCATGGTCGTAGTCTTGCCCGCGCCATTGGGACCAAGGAACCCTACAATCTGTCCTTTTTCGACTTCGAAAGTGATCTGGTCAACCGCAGTAGTACGGGCGTACCGCTTGGTAAGATCTTTTACTTTGATCATAAGAATTTATTTTATCGGCGAGATACGCAGCCATGACCGATTCGCACTGGGAATTTGCAGTGTTTCTCTTATGTTAAGAACAGAAGCTCTCGTCTGTCAAAGGCTGCCTGCACTGTAACTTTGTTGCAGCCCGGACATCCTATCGGCGCTCGCAGCCGTTAAATCCCATAGAAATCCAGGAGATTCCCGTGAAAAAGATGCTTTGCAGGTTGATGGTCATGTGCTGTCTGGCAATGCCGCTTACCGCGTTCGCGCAATCGAACGACAACGGCATGAAACAAGACGACATGAAGCAGGACCAGATGAAAGACCACAAAAAGTCCAAGAAGGAAAAGAAAGCCAAGAAAGACTCGATGAAAAAGGACGATATGAAGAAGGACGACGGCATGAAGCACGATGACATGAAGAAGGACGACAACATGAAGCAAGACGATGGGATGAAGAAGTAAGCCGTCTGTGTTTCGGATACCGGGGTAGCCGAAATACAAGCCGGTTACCCCCAAAATATATTCCTTACCCCTTCCGGCTTTACGCCCGGTTTTGACCTGCCTCTGACCTTAGCTCCGCCGTTTCATCCAGATATTTTTTCATGCACCTGGTGCATGGCACATATCCGATTCGTTCGGCATCGCGCGCGGCCATAGTGACCAGATGCGTCTTATCCAGGATAAAAGGGCAGCCGGCACGGTGAAATGTTTTCCCATCCGGATAAACCAGGACCATCATGTCAGGAGGCACGCCGTGCCCGGGCTTCGCATGCGCTGAGCGCAAGGCTGGACGCAGGGACGAAGCTGACCTCGCAATCTCGAAACCGCCGGTAACCAGCACCGCCGCCGCGGCGGCAACCATCCATCCGAAAAATGTCCGGCGAGTGGGGTGGGCAGTCGCGTCGAGGCGGCGATGCAGCCGATGGCCAAACCCCAGCGGCACTTCAAACATCCGCTCGTCACCGTAAAGCTGGACCACATTACGCGTGCCTTCCAGCACTGCTGTGCAGTCCTTGCATCCGCGCACGTGTTCCTCGATGGCCGAGCGCAGAACCGGATCGACCTCGCCATCGATGTAGTTCGAAACCTCGCTCCACACCTTTTCGCAATTGACTACCATGGCTTCGTCCCCTTCCCCAAGGACAACTTGCTGTTCCACGTGCCGCCGAATCCTGGCGCCAGCAAATCGCGCAGCATCAGACGCGCCCGCAGCAGGCGCGTCTTAACGGAGGCGGTGGAAATACCGAGCGCCTGCGCGGTTTCCTCGATGCTCAGATGCTGCATATCGCGCAGAACGAAAACCTCGCGATAAATCTCACCCAATGAGGCCAGCGCCTCGCCCAGTTTTTCGCGAATCTCCTTCCGCTCCAAACTCTCGGAGGGAATCTCCCTCCAGTCGGCGAAATCGCGGGGACGATAGTTCCCTTCCTCGTCGGGTTTGTCACCGATCGGTTCCATCAGCTCTGCGTGTGCTTTCCTTCTGTTCATTCGCGCCTCGTTCACGGCGATCTGGATCAGCCAGGTGCTGAATCGCGCTTCTGCTCGAAACTGGCGGATATGCCGGAGCGCCTTCAGCATCGCTTCCTGCGCCACGTCCTCGGCATCGGCCGGGTTCCGCAAAATTGCCAGCGCCGCCGAATAGACGCGCCGTTCGTAAGGCCGAATCAACTCATAGAACAAATCCGACTCGCCGTCGCGAACACGCTGGATCAGCGCCGCCTCATCCGGTCGTTGGTATGGCTGATCCACTGGACGGACAGCTTCCGGCATCTTTCCTCGTCATGAACTTTGTAAATGCACGACAGCGACACAGCCTACTCGACCCGATATCCAGGGTCCTTTTTCCATCCGGTGAACATTGAGACGAAGTTGTTCCAGCCGTGCAGCGCAACCATCACCAGGTGCCCAAACACAAACGCCAGCAAAGCCCACATGATTACGAAATGCCACAGCCGCGCATAGTGAAAGCCGCCCATCGGCCATGCGAGCCAAGAAAACTGCACAGGCTTCCAAATTGCGATCCCGGTCAGGACAGAAAGAACACCGAGCACGACGGCCGTTGTATACGCATGCTTTTGAAGCGGATTGTAAGGTTCTTTTTCCGGCGGCTTGGGTCCGAAAAAGAAATAGTGGCGGACCATTGGCCACACACCCGGAATGTCCCGCCGAACAAATAAAGCCTGCTTGTAGTTTCCGCTGAACAACTCGTAACCGAGGTAAACCAGTCCAGTTGCGATATAAATCCACATGAACGTCAGGTGCCATTGCAGCGCGCCACCAAGCCATCCTCCAATGGCCAGCGCTTTCGGCCAGTGAATCAAGTCCTTTTGCGGGATTTTTGCGCCGAAGCTGGGAAAAGCGCGGAAAATCTGTAGTCCGCTTCCCGCCAGAACCAACAGTGCCACGGCATTGACCCAATGGCACAGGCGCACGATGAATGGATGCTCGTATACGGCTTCGGTCACGTCGCCTGTTTTCGGGTCGACAATTTCGATCGCGCGGCTTGCCATCTGCATCTCCGCTACAGTCCGTAAAACTCGGAGTAGCCCTGATCTTCCCAGTAACCGACCTGCTGCAACACGTTTGTCACTTTCAACTCGGTCAAATACTTGGCCTGCTTGTAACCAATCTTGGTGGGAACTGTGAGCCGCAGCGGAGCTCCATGCTCGCGAGTAAGCGGCTTGCCGTACATTTCGTAGCAAAGGAGCGTCTGCGGATGCAGCGCCGTGGCCATGTCCAGGGATTCGTAGTAATCGTCAGCGCACTTCACGCTCACAAAGCGCGCCATGTTGTCAGCGCCCATCATTTTCAGGAAATCCGAAAGTCTGGCGCCTGCGAAATTGCCAATCACGTCCCAGCCCTCGACGCAGACATGACGAGTGTTTTGCGTAATTTTCGGCAGGGCCTGAATTTGGTTTAACGTGTACTCGCCGGGATTTTGTACGGCGCCGCCGACGGCCAGCGCCCAACGTTCGAGATCGACTCCAGGATCATCCACGTCGTAATCGTTGATTGGAAACCGATCGAAGGGACTGACTTCGGCGTCAGGGAATGTCGGCGCTAAATGCTCGCGCCGGAAAATTATATCCGAAACCCAATCGCTGAAACCCAGGCCAGACTTGAGTAACGGCGTCTGCAACTTCGGCACCGCGAACGCCCCCAGCGCTATGACCGGCGTGAGCTTGAGTAACTCGCGACGGCTCATCTGCCTGAATCTGCGATTGTTTTGTGAATCCATAGCTCTTAGCCGAACCGGCAGACTCAAAATGAGATGCCGCAGACGTTAGAAAGTTACGGAGAGCTATGGTAGCCCGATGGCAAGAGTTTTGCACAATGAGCACAGGTACAATTCAGTCCGCGTGACAAACCTGCCCCTGCTCCTTGGTCACCGAGGCTCGCGCGCCTTGGCCTCTGTTGCTGAAAACTCCCTGGCCGCTTTTGAATTGGCTGTTAAACATGGCTGCGACGGATTCGAGTTCGACGTCCGTCTGACCGCCGATGAGCACGCAGTTCTTTGTCACGATGCCTACTCGCGCGGAATCTCGCTCGCCAGAGCAAAGCTGGCAGACTGCCGTCATCTGGCGTTAATTGGCGATGTGCTATCGCGTTTTTACAAACAGGCATTTCTGGATATCGAAATCAAAGTTCCTGGCATGGAAGAAGCCGTGCTTACAGCACTTCGCGAGTGCCCCCCGGAGCGCGGCTATGTGGTTTCGTCATTTCTTCCGGAGGTGCTAATTGCCCTGCGTGCTCGAAGTGCCGAAGTGCCTTTAGGCATTATTTGCGACCACGGTCTGCCGCGCTGGAGGGAAATGCCTATTAATTACCTCATCCCGCATCGTTCGCTAGTCACACCCGGGCTGGTAAAAAGCGTGCACCAGGAGGGAAAACATCTTCTGACATGGACGGTGAACGATAAGGAGTCAATGGTCCATTTTGCAAAATGGGGCGTTGATGGCATTATTTCCGACAAAACGGACTTGCTGGTAAAAACACTGAGGCCTGATTACAGGCCGGATCCTTCTTCACATTAGCTCAATGACACGCTATATCGGCGCGATTGACCAGGGGACCACAAGCTCGCGATTTATCGTGTTCGACCGCTCTGGGCGAATTGTCGCCAGCGCCCAGGAAGAGCATGCGCAAATCTATCCCAAGCCGGGATGGGTTGAACATGATCCGGGCGAAATTTGGCGTCGCACCCAAAGCGTTATCGCAGCCGCGATGAAAACCGGTGGCTTGCGGCCGTCCGATCTGGCGGCTATCGGCATTACGAACCAGCGCGAAACGGTGATCGTCTGGAACAAGAAAACAGGCAAACCGGTTTACAACGCGATTGTGTGGCAGGACACGCGCGTTGCGGATAGTGTTGCCGAGTTTGCGGCCCACGGTGGTCAGGACCGATATCGAGCAAAAACCGGCCTGCCTCTGGCCACGTATTTCAGCGGCTTGAAACTACGCTGGATCCTGAACGAAGTTCCAGGCCTGCGGGAACAGGCGAGTTCCGGAGACTTGTTGTGCGGCACGGTTGACAGCTTCTTGATCTGGAATCTTACCGGTGGGGTGGGAGGTGGCGTTCACGTGACCGACGTGACGAACGCCAGCCGCACGCAAATAATGGATTTCAAGACCATGCAATGGGACCGAGAGATCCTGAATGACTTCGATATTCCAATTCAGATTCTCCCGAAGATCGTCTCGAGTAGCGAGGTGTACGGGCTTGCGCGAACTGCGGCCATCAAAGATGTCCCATTAACCGGCGCGCTTGGCGATCAGCAGGCCGCGTTGGTTGGACAGGCATGCTTCAAACCGGGAGAGGCGAAAAATACTTACGGAACGGGCTGCTTCATGCTCATGAACACAGGACAGGCGCCGCCGTTGTCGAAGTGCGGATTACTGACCACAGTCGCCTACAAATTGGGAAGCCAGCCCGCGCACTACGCTCTTGAAGGCAGTATCGCCATCACCGGCGCGCTGGTGCAATGGCTGCGTGACAACCTGGGCATGATTGCGAGCAGCGCTGACATTGAAACCCTTGCGCGCAGCGTTGACGACAACGGCGGAGTGTACTTTGTTCCTGCTTTTTCCGGGCTCTACGCGCCGTATTGGAAGGACAACGCTCGCGGCGTAATCACGGGCCTCACTCGCTACGTCAACAAAGGTCACCTGGCTCGGGCGGTGCTTGAAGCAACCGCATTCCAGGTACGAGAAGTCGCCGACGCTATGGCGAAAGATTCCGGTATAGGCCTCGATTTCCTGCGAGTGGATGGTGGCATGGTGACCAACAATCTGCTGATGCAGTTCCAGGCTGACATTTTGAATACCCCAGTCGTGCGACCTCGCGTGAAGGAAACCACAGCCCTTGGAGCTGCCTACGCCGCGGGACTCGCTGTCGGATTTTACAAAGATACGGACGAGCTCTCGTCGAACTGGCAGGTCGACCAGCGCTGGCACCCGTCCATGGACAAGCAGATTCGCGAACGCCTTTATCATTTCTGGAAAAAAGCGGTCACTCGTAGCTTCGATTGGGTTGAATAAGGTTCTATGCAATCTGACGCCGTGGGGCTGGAGGTTTAGGATGCACGGACCATTCGTCGGCGAGTTCATGGGTACCCTGGTTCTGGTTTTGCTGGGCGACGGCGCGGTCGCAAACGTGTTGCTCAAAAAATCCAAGGCTGAAAACTCCGGGTGGATCGTCATCGCGACCGCCTGGGGCATGGCTGTAACCGCGGGAATCTGCACGGCAGTCGCTTGTGGCAGTCCTGGCGCTCACATTAATCCGGCGGTGACCCTGGCATTCGCGATTCTGTCGCACAACTGGTCGAGTGTCGGCCTGTTTTGGGCGGCGCAGTTTGCTGGAGCCTTTGTTGGTGCGGTCCTGGTTTGGATTGTGTTTCTGCCTCATTGGAGGGAGACACCTGATCCGGCTGCGAAACTGGCTGTCTTTTGCACAAGACCGGCGATCCGTGCTTTGCCGGCCAATCTTCTTTGCGAAATTATTCTGACTGCTTTTCTGATCGTGGTTGGCTTTAGTTTCGGGAGCAAAGAATTCGGTCCGGCGGGTCTGGCTCCTGGATTCAGTCCGTGGTTTTGGGGTGTTCTGGTATGGGTGATCGGGTTGAGTTTGGGTGGCCCCACAGGATATGCGATTAATCCGGCAAGAGATCTTGCCCCGCGTGTTGCGCATGCAGTTCTGCCTATCAACCAGAAAGGCGGATCAGACTGGGGATATGCGCTGGTGCCGGTCCTGGGCCCACTTATCGGTGGCAGCATTGGCGCCGTCCTCGTGAAACTCGTCGGAATCCAGTGATCGCAGCATGAGGCGTGATGAACTATTAAACCGCGTTCGCCAGCATCGCGGCCCCTGGGACATGGTCATCGTGGGCGGGGGAGCGACCGGAGTTGGCGTTGCCATCGATGCGGCAAGCCGCGGATACTCCGTGCTGCTTCTGGAGCAGAGTGATTTCGGCAAAGGCACGTCCAGCCGCAGCACAAAATTAGCTCATGGCGGAGTCCGATACCTGGAGCAGGGCGACATCGGATTGGTCATGGAAGCGCTCAAGGAACGCGGACTTCTTCTTCAGAATGCCCCGCACATCGTACACGACCTCGCCTTCGTAGTGCCCAATTACGAGTGGTGGGAGGCGCCATTCTATGGCATGGGACTGAAGCTGTATCAGCTTCTCGCGGGCAAATATGGCTTCGGTAAATCGCGGCTGCTTTCCCGCGAAGAGACGCTCGAAAAGCTTCCAACAATCAAGACCGACGGCTTGCGCGGCGGGGCAATTTATTACGACGGGCAATTCGACGACTCGCGCCTGCTTATTCACATGGTGCTGACCGCGTTCGAACATGGCGCGCTGCTGCTCAACTATGTGCAGGTCACTGGCATCGCGAGAGATGCGCAAGGATTCGTGAATGGTGTAATTGCCCGTGATGTTGAAACTGGCGAGGAAATCCGAGCCTCGGCCAGGGTTATTATCAATGCGACCGGCGCATTCACCGACAATCTGCGGCAACTAGCGGATGCTTCCGCCTCGCCCATGGTCGCTCCGAGCCAGGGCATTCATCTCGTTTTTAAGTCTGATTTCCTGCCGGGCATGAACGCAATCATGGTTCCCCACACCAGCGATGGACGCGTGCTTTTCGCGATTCCCTGGCATGGCCATGTTCTGGTTGGCACGACGGAAACGCCGGTTCCCGCGGCAACTCTCGAGCCAAAGGCGATGGAATCAGAAATTGACTTTATTCTTTCCACGGCGGGTCAATACTTAGCAAAGGTACCGACGCGTGACGATGTGCTGAGTGTTTTTGCCGGAATTCGGCCTTTGGTTCGCGCCGAAGGTATGGCAAGTACCGCCGCGCTCTCACGTGATCACGTGATCCATATTGATCCTTCGGGTCTGATGACGATTTGCGGCGGCAAATGGACTACCTACCGCCACATGGCGGAGGACTGCGTAGACCAGGCCGCAACTTTAGCGCAGCTGCCGGAAAGCCCATGCATCACGCGAGATTTGAAAATTCACGGTTTCCACAGTTCTTCGAAGGATTTTGGGACGCTCGCAGTTTATGGCTCGGACGCGTTGGAGATTCGCAAACTCATTGAGAAGAATCCTCAACTCGGGGATCCGCTGCATCCGAAGTTGACATACTTGAAAGCCGAAGTCATTTGGGCAGTTCGTCACGAGATGGCGCGCACTGTGGATGACGTGCTCGCCCGTCGAACCCGCGCATTCTTTCTCAACGCACGTGCTGCGATCGAAATGGCGCCGGTTGTCGCGGACCTCATGGCGCGGGAGTTGGGTTGGAGCGGGGCTGCAAAATCAAATCAGCTCTCCGCTCTTCAAGAGATTGCAGCCAATTATGTGCTGCACTGACCGTCTCGCCTTTTGTAACCTGCACTTACCGCCGCCTCTCTTTCAGGAACGTTCCTTCCTGCAGTTCAGTAAAGGCCTGCTGCAACTGCTCCTGCGTATTCATCACAATCGGACCGTACCAGGCGACCGGCTCTTCGAGTGGCTTCCCTGAGACTAGAAGGAATCGAATTCCGTCTTCCCCGGCCTGCACCGTAACTTCGTCGCCACGATCGAACAGTATCAGCGAGCGATTGTCGGCTTCGACCGGGGGTGCGGTATCGAGCCATTTCACCGCCTCGGTTGGCACCGCCAGCGGACCAGACGCGTTGCAGAATTTGCCGCTGCCGGCAAAGACATAGGCGAAGGCGTGTCGCGTAGTCTCGACCGGGAGCGATTTTCGTTTACCAGGCGAAACCGAGACATCGAGGTAAATGGGATCGGCGGCGACTCCGTCCACCGGTCCCTTCTTGCCCCAGAAATTTCCGCTGACGATTCGCACATGCGTTCCGTCATCGTCGGTGATTTCAGGGATGTCCGGCGCCTTCACCTCCTGATACCGCGGCGAGGTCATTTTCAGCGACGCAGGCAGATTTCCCCAGAGCTGGAATCCATGCATCCGGCCAATGTGATCGCCTTTTGGCATTTCCTGATGAATGATTCCGCTGCCGGCGGTCATCCATTGCACATCGCCAGCGCCGATCACGCCGCTGTTACCGATGCTGTCGCCGTGCTGCACGGTGCCCGCCAGCACATACGTGATGGTTTCGATTCCGCGATGCGGGTGCCAGGGGAAGCCTGCGAGATAGTCCTCTGGGACATCGTTGCGGAAATCGTCCAGCAGCAGGAAGGGATCGAAATCCTTTGTGCTTCCGAAACCGAACGCGCGGCGGAGGTGCACGCCCGCGCCCTCCAGAGTTGGTTTGGACCTAATCAGGCGCTTAACAGGTCGTATGGACATAGGTGGCTCCGATGTCAGGAATGTCTGCCCTTGAAAGATGCACTGGGAAGACTGATCGACTCATCTGCTCGCTAAAGCAACCCGCGTCGGCGAATCTGAGTTAACGCGCCGAAATTTCCTCAGGCAGACGATCGGTAACTTCTGCGAGTTGCGCCAACTTGGTCACCAACTCCGGCTTGAGTGATCCCGGCTGAAAACGCCAGTGGTAATTTCCAACCGTTGTGCTCGGCGTGTTCAGGCGCGCCTCGCTGCCGAGACCCAGGATATCCTGCAGCGGCACGATAGAAAAATTTGCCGGCGAACTCTGGGCCAGGCGAATCATGCCCCAGTTTGGCCCGTCTTCGCAGGGACCGATCAACGCAGTCACGGCAGCGCGTTCTCTTTCACTCAGAGTCGCCCACCAGCCGAGGGTCGTGTCATTGTCGTGTGTGCCGGTGTAGATCACGCAATTTGCTGTTAAACGATGCGGGAGGTACGCGTGCGCTCCAGCGTCACTAAAGGCAAACTGCAAGACCGCCATGCCAGGAATGTTCTGCCCATCTCGAAGCGCAACCACATCCGGAGTGATCACGCCCAGGTCCTCGGCGAAGAACGGCAACCCGCCCAGTTCTTCGCGCAGTTTGTTAAAGAACTCGTCACCCGGCCCATCCACCCAACGTCCTTTAACCGCTGTAGGCTCGCTGGCGGGAATTTCCCAGAATTGCGCAAAACCGCGGAAGTGATCGAGACGGATGAAATCGCAGGTCTGCGTTGCCCAGCGCAGGCGCTGTATCCACCACTTGTACCCGGTAGCACGGACCGCGTCCCAGTCGTACAAAGGGTTTCCCCATCTCTGCCCGGTAGCGCTGAAATAGTCTGGCGGAACGCCTGAGACGACCGTCGGCCGCAAATCGTCGTTTAGGCGAAAAAGTTCGCGGTTTGCCCACACGTCGGCGCTGTCGTAGTCCACGAAAATAGCGACGTCCCCGACTACGCGAATAGATTTCTGCGCGCAGTAATCTCGAATCGCGCGCCACTGCTGCCAAAAGAGAAACTGCATTACCCGGCGGGGCTGAAGAGCGGCGCTCAATTCGCATTTTGCCAATTCGATTGCCCTTGGCTCCCGTCTCGCAAGCTCCGGGGACCAGCGGCTCCAGTCGCCTCCGTGATTCTCGCGAACGGCGTCGAACAGAACGTAATCTTCCAGCCACCAGGCATTGTCGTTACAGAATTGGTCAAGACGTTGGCGAGCCTCGCCTGCGGCATGCCTCAGGAAATTTTCGGAAGCCTGCCACAGTAGAGGAATTTTGGCGCTCTGAACCTGCTGATAATCAATGGAACCCACTTCAGTCGGGAGACCTGCAAGCGCCTCGCGTTCCAACAGCCCTTGATCAGCCAACTGCTCCAAGCTGATCAGCAACGGATTTCCAGCAAATGCAGAAGTCGAGGAGTATGGCGACGTTCCATTCGCCGGCGGATTCAGCGGCAATACCTGCCACAGTCCCTGCCGGGCAGTTGCTAGAAAATCGACAAACTCATAAGCCGCAGGGCCAAGATCGCCGATGCCTCCGCGCGACGGCAGCGAGATGGGATGCAGCAGGATTCCGGTCAAGCGGGGAAAGGTCATGTAATCGGGCCATCCGGTGATTGGGTGATCGGGAGAGACTAAACACTTATTCGGGACAAACAACTGCGATTAAGCCAGGCGAACCCATGAAGTTAAAACTACTCGCCTTCATCAGTTCGTGGCTTCGTCAACGCCTCATATTCTTTCTGATTAATCTTCACTTTGCCGGACTTTTCCATCTGATTGCGCAAATTCTCGACGAACAGTCCAAAAAGCTCATTCTGCTTGCTCTGCATTAGAGAATCGCGGATCTGGTCTTTTTTCGCAGCAAAGTCTTGTTCGGTCGGCGCTTGCCGTTCAACTACCGAGAGCACGACGCCAGTATTTCCAGAATTGATCGGTCCGCTTATTTCCCCGGGCTTGAGCGTGAAGGCGACCGCAGCCGGCCCAGTCATCGAGCCAACATCAGGAACCTGTCCATCGGGAAGCACGAAGTCACTGGTTTTGAATTCAGCTCCTGCTTCTTTGGCGGCCTTCCTCAGATCGTGTGCCGATTTCGCGCGGTCCGCCAGTTCCTGTGTCTTCTGGGTGAGCAGCTGCGCGGCCCGCTCGTTTTTAAACTCCTGCTCCACCCGGCCGCGGATTTCTTCGAAAGTCGGCGTGGTAGGAGGTTTTATTGCAGTGACCTGATAAATCGCGAACCCCTGATGCAGCTGCGCCTGGTCCGGCGGAGCATTCGCCGTCTGCGAAAACACCGCGTTCATGAACTGCGGATCGTTGCCGATTCCTGGGAGCACGTCCTTGCTGGTCACGAAATCGGTGGTGATGACCTGTAATCCCTTCGCCGCCGCTGCTTTCTCCAGGCTGGTGCTGCGCGCTTCCGTCAGTAGTTGATCGGACTCTCTTTGTGCGGCTTGCCCAGCTTTCTGTTGCTTGATCAACGGCTCGATCTGGGCCTTAACTTCATCCAGAGTCTTTACGCGCGCTTCTTGCTTATCGTCTACGTGAAGAATTACGAAGGCATAGCCGGCATCGATAACCTCGCTGGTCGCGCCTTTCGCCAGAGACGCTACCGCCTTGGAAACTTGCTGCGCCGGAAACGCATCCGGCTTGATCCATCCCAGGGAGCCGCCGTTTTTTGCTGTGCCCGTATCCTCGGAATATTTCTTTGCGAGATCGGCGAAGTTGCCCCCGGCTTTCAGCTGTTTCAGAGCTTCATCCGCCTTGGCGCGCGCCACTTCCACCGCTTTTTGATCAACATTGCCGTCGTTTCCTGGCAGCGGCTTCTTGATCAAAATCTGGCGAACTTCGACCTGCTCCGGCACGCGATATTCGTCCCGGTGCTGGTCGTAATAAGCCTCCAATTCCTGTTGAGAGACCTGTGTTTGGGCCAGCATCTTGGTGTTGTCGAAAACCACGTATTTGAGCTGGCGCTTTTCGGGAATCGAATTGACGTAGGTTTGCTTGTTGCGGTCGTAATACGCCTTTAATTCGGCCTCGGCCGGATGAATCGTTTTCAGGACATCGTCTTTCTTGATGACCGCGTAATCGAACTTGACTTTAGTGTTTTGTTTTTCGAACTGCTGCCGAACTTCTGCGTTAGTGACTGCCGCGCCTGCGCTGACCAGGCCACGCAGTTTGTTCAGCATGATTTCGTCTTTTAGAGCCTGCTCAAACTGAGGAATCGTGTAATTCAGGCGCGAAACAAAATCTTCATACGCATTCTCGCCTACAAAATTTCCGCCCGGGAAAAGCTCCTGCCCCAGCGGGCCCTGGCGCAGGTAATGGCGAAGATCATCGTCGGTTGCCCTCAGGCCCATGCGATGCGCTTCAGTCAAGAGGACTTTTTGGTTGATGAGGATCTGCGTCGCGCGCCCCGCAACGAAGGGCATGAGCATCTGCGTTTGCGCTCCAGCCTGCGGATACTGTTGCTCCAGTATCTGCCGGGCCTGCTTCTGTACTTCTGTGGTCGGGATATCTTCGCCGTCCACGGTAGCGACAACCCCGGCATTGGCATTCGTACCCAAAAAGCTGGAGTTGCCGAATCCAGGGATAAGCGTGATGGCCATCAGCGCGCAAATGATGGTTAACAGGCCGCCCAAGACAATTTTCTTGATGGGGCCCGGGGTCTGCAGAAAACGAATCATGTTGTAGTTAACTCCAAAGTTGTGGGCGGAAACCTTGATTATAAAGCAGGCGGCAACCGCCCGTGTGGGGTCACCGGTATTCATGTGGGGACGGGAGCCCTCGCAAGCCTACCCAAGCGAAGTTGAAGGGTGCGGCGGAGCGAAGCTCCGCGTTGGCTATGGTAAGGCGGCCCGAAAGGGCCGCTCTTCCATGCTTCTACTACTTCGGTTTCGCGCCGTAGTGGTACGAGTACCCCTGCGGCTCGTTCCCGGAAACAAACCGCGTGTTGTACTCGAGCATGTATTTCAGATGCTCATCGTCCATCGGGAACGATTCCCCCTTGTAGGGATATCCTCCCATGTGCCGGAACGGCAGCGGCTCAACGGTGTCCCCCGTCGCCGCATAAAAATCCATATCCTTTTCGTAGCCGTTGGCCATGAAGAAATAATCGCGCACCCAGCCTTTCGAGACTGGTGGCAACTTCGCCGGATCGAACTCCAGGGCGATTCCCTCGCCGGATCCGAAAACCACTAACTTATCGTCAAAGCTCGTCAGCAGCGGCAGCACGTCGCCGTAGCGTGTGTACTCGCCCGCCTGGCGCGCGTATGGCCCGGTGCGGCTGACTTTTTCGAAGACGTATCTCACGTTTCCTGGAGGTTGGTCTTCGATCTGGAACGGATAGCCGTGGTTTTCGAGCGTCGCTTTGGTGAGCGGAATCGAACTCAGCTTGTAGTCTTTATTTTGCTCGCTGCGATCGATGAGGATGCTGTCCCAGTAAATCTGGAGATTGGTCGTGATGCGAATTCGAGAGCTTCCAACCGGAGCTTTGCCGGAGAGATCGACGGTGATCATCTTCGGAAGGCCTGCAGGGAAACCCATATCGTCGCTGATGCGAACCCATTTGCTTTTGTCGTTTGAAGCGACTGGAGTTGCGCCCTGCGGGACTCCAGCCTTTTCAGGGACCTCCGCTTCCACGTAGGGAGCGATCGGATTTATCCCTGCCTGCCAAGCCGCGTACATGCTGTTGGCCACGAAATATTCGATTTCGCCATGCATCAGCAGCTGCAGCGGCCCGCCGCGATACGGCTGGCCTAAATCGAGCGTGAGACTATGCGTCTTGGTGAAGCCTTTGAACGGCAGTACATCGAGATTGCCGACGTACTTATGCGCGAGCAGATCGGGGAGGAGGTTGTTACCTTTGTCGTCCCAGGCTCCCGCTGGAGGCCGCGCCGCTTCTTGGTTGCTGGTAATTACCTTGAACTCCGGATACGGCGGATTGCTGGCGAAATATTCGTTGGGATAAACGTCTTCCTTGGCCGGATGATCAACAGCCACCATTTGAACCGCGTCGATGTAAACGACCTCCTCCATCGGCTCCATCAAGAAGAAGCTGAAGATGCCGTGTGGACGGGCGCGGACGCCCGTCCCCCCATCGCCTGGTGGAGAGACAAAATCGCTCTTTTGAAGTTCCCGAATCACATTCCGATCAATCTTCACCCACTCCACTGGACGCGGAATATTCCGCTCGTTCGGCCCAACCCAATGGCCAACGACTCCAGCACCGAGCATGTCGGAAACAAGCTCATAGCGTTGTCCGTCCCATACAAACAAAGTGGGGCATGAGCTGCCGCGCCGGTCAATTTCCAGAATGTCTTTCTGCTGATTCGCGGGAATTTCGACTTCATCTTGCAAGACGCCGGTCGGCCACAGCATACGCACGACATCGGCCTGCTTGGCCGGCCCAAGCCCAATCGTCAGATACGGCGAATTCTGCCCGAGATATCCGTTCGAGCCATAGATTTCGTATTTCTGGCGAATGCCGTCGGAGAAAACTTCGACCTTGGTCCCGATAGCGCTCTTGTTGTCGTTCAGTCCCTTGAGCCCCAGCCGCAGCCAGTTGTTCTTGTTGCCACCTTCGTTCTTGAGCAGGACAGCCGGGCCGTGGTTCTGCGTGATCAGCAGGTCGGTCGCGCCGTCGTTGTCGTAATCTCCAGTGATGATCGCGCGCGGAGCGGTGAGCTGAATCTTGTCGAGGCCCACGTCGGCGGTGACGTCTTTCCATCCGTCGGGACCGAGATTGCGAAACAGCTTGATTTCGCCCTCGCCCTCTTTCGTCTCGCCCACCGCGACGAGGTCGACCCAGCCGTCGTTGTCGTAATCGAAAGCAGCGATGCCGTAGGCACGAGTCCAGTTGGTCTCGGGAAGCTTGACCTGCTCGAAAGATTTGCCGTGATTGTTGCGCCAGAGGGTTACAGCAGGGCTGCCAGCGTGGGTAAACGCGTAATCCATGCAACCGTCGTGATCGAAGTCGAGAACCCCAACGCCAGTAGCAAACGACAACTTATCAGCACCGGGCACGAGCGGTTGCGGAACAAATTTGCCTTCGCGTGGGTTCTTGAAAAGAGTGATGTCACCCGTCAGAACAAGATCGACAGCACGGTCGTTGTTGTAATCGCTTCCGACCGCCGCAAAGCTGAGAGACTCGGTTCGTAGACCGGTTTGATCAGCCTGGTTTGTGAATTTGCCGTTCCCATTGTTTCGCCACATTTCATTCAGATTCGTGGGGACGAGCCTGCCAGCTTCCAGCACGTAGAGATCGAGATCGCCGTCGTGATCGTAGTCGACGAAAGTCAATCCATATGCAAAGCCCTGGTTGTTTATTCCCGATTGTTGCGTGACATCTCGAAACGATCCGTTCTTCTCGTTATGAATTAGGCTCACGTGTCCACGCGAGAGCAAAGCGATGTCCGCAAACCCATCATTGTCGTAGTCACCGGCGGTGCAGCCGGTCACGGGCATCAATGGATCGAACCCTGCCTCCCGAGTCATGTCCGCGAATTTCCCGGCTCCTAGATTGTGATAAAGCACGACGCCTTGGCCATCGCCACCAGGAAGAAGCAGGTCGATCTTGCCATCGTTGTCATAATCCAAAAAGCATGCGCCAGGATCAGTCCCTACAATTGCCGCCGGCGCTGCAACGGTCGAATGCGAATCCCCGAGAACTTTAATCCCCGCCTCTTTCCTCACATCCACAAACTTCACCGGAATTTGTGGCGGAACTTTCAGCGCGGAAGCCGGCGATTCCTCCGCCAGCGAGTATTTACCCTGATCTCCATACGCCAGGCTCATGGCCGCGCCGAGGTGGTTTTGCGTGATGTACTGAAAGCGCGTCAGGTGCTCGCGAGCCTGCGCCGTGTTGCCCGATTGTTGCAGCGCGCGAGAGAGCCCGAACTGCGCCGAGGCGTGCAGAGGATTCAGTCTGAGCGCGTGTTCGAAGGCGTCAATCGCCTGCGGAAATTGCTTGAGCTGCGAATACACCGTGCCCAGGAAATACCACGTATCGGCGTCGCCGTCGTCGATGGCGATCACGCGCTTGAAATCCTCGACGCCAGCTTGAGCGTCGGCGCTGTTCTTGTCCAGAAGCCCCAGCGAATACCAGATGTGCGGATCTTTGGGATCAGCTTTCGCTGCTTCATCAAGAATCTTTTTCGCTTCATCAACGCGCGCCAGCCCCATCAGTGCAATCCCCTGATTCACCTTTGCGACGGGCAGACTCGGATCGGCGGTCGCCGCGTCTTCGAAATACTTCAGCGCCTTCTCGAAAAACTGCTGATTCATGTAGGCGCAGCCGAGATTGTTCAGGCGCGCCGCATCGGCGGGATCGGGTTTGTTATCAGAGGAAGCAGCAAGAAAGACGAGAACAAGAACGAGCAAGCCACCAGCGCACAGCAGCAGTTTGGATTTCATTGTTAAAGATTTAACCACAGAGGAACACAGAGGTGCACAGCTGCATACACAGGTTCAAAGGCCCATTGCCTGTGTCAGCAGCTCGTGCGGCTTTTTGGAAAACGGATTCACGACCGTCACCCCATTCCAGGTGAAACCGTTGTGCATATCTTCAGAAATCAAAAGGCGACATTCCGCTGACGCAGAGGTTGCCATCATAATCGCATCCCAGATTCGCAGGTTATGTTGCGATGACAACTCGATTGCCGCAAGCAAAACGCTTTGTGAGGTTTCAATCAACGGATATTGGTCGCACCATTTTAGGATTATTGCCTTGGCCTCAGTGCCTGGAAGCGCAGCTTTGGTAACGAGCACATAAAATAACTCAGCCATAGCTTGTACCGGAATGAAAACATTGTCCTGCGGAAGTTTGCGAACGAGTTCAGCGGCGACCTGCTTGCGTGCTGAATCGTTAAGACCCGCAGCGTACGCCAGGATATTAGTATCAAGCGCGATACGCATCAGCGTTCATACAACTCGTCTCGGCTCCATCGACCTATGTTGCGGACGGGTTGTGCCTCCAGCCAACGAAAGAACGCCTCCCGGGACCTTCGTGAAACTCCATTCATTTGAGGGGGTGAGATTCTCGCCACAGGCTTTCCATGGCTGGTCACGACATAGCTATGCCCCTCGCGGACCCCGCGCAACACTTCTGAGAACTTGCGGTTGGCTTCCGCGGCAGAAATCGCCTTTTCCATAATGTAGTTATTTTAACTACATTATTGCAAAGAATGCAAACTGGAGATTTTTCAGCGGTTTTCGCCCGAAAGTTTCGCCACCTTCGTCGGTACCGGCTTCTTGGTTGCAGCCCCATAGGGCCGCGCCGTCGTGATTCCCTTCCCTTCCTGCACCGTGATCGTCTGCGCCATATTCACATTCGACAGCTTGTCCACTTGCCCGCTGGGCCACTGAATTTCGATGGAATCTGCTTTCGATTTTTGACCCAGGCCGAATGTCGCGACCAGTTCGCTTTGCGAAAGATAGCTCGACCCACTGCGCACCATCTTCGACTGCTTGTCGCCGCCGGAAATGACCGTGATCACGGCGCCGATGCCGTCACGGTTCGACTTCGTACCTTCCAGCTTAATGCGCAGGCTGTGATTGCTTACGCCTTCGTTGTGAAAAAGATATGCACGACCGCCGTTGGTGGTTATCAGCACGTCGAGCGCGCCGTCATTGTCGATATCGGCATAAGCCGCGCCTCGCGCAACTTTTGGCGCAGCAAACATGCTGCCCAAAGATTGCGTAGTCTCGACAAATTTCCCGCCGCCGAGATTGCGAAACACATGCGGAGGCTCGGCGTAGCTGACTCGCTTCTGCACCTTCTCTATCTGATCCTCAATGTGCCCATCGGCTACCAGAATGTCGGCCCAGCCGTCGTTATCGTAGTCAAAGAAGAAACAGCCGAATCCCAACGTCACTAGCGTGGCGCGGCCAACTTCGGAACTGGGGGCCTCGTCGACAAAAAGCCCGTTGCCCTCGTTGTGATAGAGGGAAATCATCTGGTTGGCGAAATTTGTAATGATCAGGCTAGGGCGGCCGGAGCGATCGTAGTCCGCCGCATCAACACCCATCCCTGCTCGGGCCACGCCGTCCTCGCTGAATGCGATGCCTGCGGGAACGGCCTTTTCCTCGAACGTCCCGTCCTTCTTATTCAGGTAGAGCTTGTTCGGTTGAGTATCGTTGGCGAGCACGATATCAGGCCAGCCATCGCCGTTGTAGTCGAGAACCGCGATCCCCAGGCTCTTGGAAGTGTTATCGAAAAAGTGCGCTTTCTCGGTCGCATCTTCAAACTTGCCGTTGCCGAGATTGTGCCAGAGCCGGGCGGTCGAACCCTTGTACGATTCGGGCGTGCAGTACGATTTGTTCTTGCCATCGAGCGTGCAGAAGAGGTCTCCCTGAATCGACCACTGCACGTAATTTGCGACCACCAGATCGAGCTTGCCGTCACGGTCGTAATCCACCCACGCCGCGCCAGTCGAAAAATCGTTTGGCCCCCACAACCCGGCGGTCCTGGTCACGTCGGTGAACGTGCCGTTGCGGTTGTTGTGAAAGAGATGGCTCTGGCCGAGAGCGCTGATGAAAATATCGTCGTAACCGTCGTTGTCGTAGTCGCCGATTGCGACTCCCATGCCAAAAATGGGCACAGCAAGACCCGCTTTGCGGGTCACGTCTGTAAAAGTGCCGTCGTGGTTGTTGTGGTAAAGCTTGGGCGTGGTCACCGGCCCCGGATGTCCGGGCCAATTTTCGCCGTTGACAATCAGAATGTCGGGCCAGCCGTCGTTGTCGTAGTCGATGAACGCGCAGCCCGGGCCCATGGTCTCCGGCAGATATTTTTTCCCGAAGGCAGCGTTGTTGTGCGTGAAATGAATCCCGGCCTGGAAGGTGATGTCGCGAAAGGTGATCTGCTGGGCGGTAGCAACCATGCACAAAAAAAGGACTGCGCATGGAGTCAATACCCGAAATAAGACTTTCGCATGCAATACTGCCGCTACATGCTCTTCTTGGGCGGTGGCAGTCCTTGCATTTGCAGGGACTGGCGCCTGAATCTCATTCGGAATCCGTTCGGCACGACTAAAGTCGCGCCCTGATACAAACCGGGACATTTAATTCATTTCTCCGTTGGATTGTGGGCCAGCTTTAGCTGTCGAGCTTTGCCCGACCGTACGCGCGAGGGCGCCCGTACCTCCATGGCCATGCTCGGACCGAATTGGCGTGATCATTGCCTTCGTATTCAACTCCGCCGGCGGCACCGACACATGTTCATGAATCGCTTGCCGCTCATTGTTATCGTCAGGGTGGAGTTGGCGATAAGGACCGGTAATTGTCTGCGCAGCTTCATAGGCTTTGAAACGCAAATACCGGACCTCGTGATCGTTCGCCTGCTTCTCGTCGCCGAGCCCTTTGTAGCAAAGCATCAGATTGTAATGCGCTTCCAGGTCTTCAGGATCGATCGCCAGAACTCGATTCAACGCCTGCACTGCATCGCTATATTTTCGCTGTAGGAACAAAATACGACCGTAATCGTTCAGAGCCACACGATCTTGCGGATATTGAGCCAAGACTTTCTGTAATTCCGCTGCTGCGCCGTCGTAATTTCCGTCGCTTCGCAGCACGCGCGCGTAAAAATAATGCGCGCGGGCGAGATCAGGGCTGAGCGCAATCGCCTTTTGTAGCACGGTTCGAGCACGCTCCATGTCACCTTCCTGCACGGCAGTGCGGCCAATGTTTACCCAGCCATCAGGATTTTTAGGATCGATCTCTGTAATTTTCTGGAACGCAGCCTCGGCTCCCTTCAAATCCCCTTGAAGCAGAAGCCCGATTCCATAATCGTTCCATCGCTGCCAGTCGTCGGCTCGTAATTCAGTCTTCGGCTGCAAGGGCTGCGCGCTATGCGGCGTAACGCTCAGCGTGACCTCGTTTTCCGCCAAGGCAACCACGGGCAAGTCAGGAATCTTCTGTTCTTTCGCCGATAAACCCTGCAGCGGTGCGGTGAACACGTACTTCGTATCGTCGTAACCCGGATCCACCGGCGAAACACGTTTAGCTGGATCGGAGACTCCGGCGAATGCGAACTGCGTGTTCCACCAGGAAAATTTTCTGTAGCAAAGCCGCGCATGCAGCGTGATCTTGTTGCCAACGTTTTCAGGAATGTGCATGCGGTAGTGCACGGTGTCGGCTGCGCCGGGTGGAATCAGGTGAACGTAAACGACCGAGCGAGTGGCCCAGGCATTGCGTTTATTGACGGGATTCCCGTGCTCATCAATCTGCAGCGAGCGGTAGAAATGCGCGCCAGGTTCAACCGGCCCCTTGCCGTTGTCCTCGACCATGCCGCTCCAGAAGATTGTCTGTCCTTTGTCGTCGGTGGCCTTAAGTTCCAGCCACGTGTCGTACGCATCGACCGTGCCGCCGGGGAAGAAGTGGCCGATTTTCTTGGTGCGAACCACAACATCCACTCGCACCGTATCTCCACGACGAAGCGCGGGCTTAACGCGATCGAGGGGGGCTGTGACCGGCGAGGCTTCCGTGGTCGCTGCCGCAATTTTTGTTTCCGCTTCTTCACCGACCGCAAATGTAGTTTGGATATCGGACTCAGGCGTGGCAATCTGTTTGGCCTGGACAGGTTCCGGAGAGATCGCGAAAATATCCACGCTGAGGATGCCGTTCTTTAAAAAATTTTCAATGAGTTTCAACTGATCAGCATCTTCATTGGCGGTGGGAACGGCTGTGTTCGCGCCCGGAAAACGGTGCGAGTGCACATATCCATTGATGTTGCCCATGTCACTCGAATGGGTCAGAGGCATGTGGCAATCGGCGCATTGCTGCGAATGCGGAGGATAGTAAAAAGATCTGGCGCCCTGGCCTGAAATGCCGCTTGCCTGCCAGTTGTCATACTCATTGAAGCCGCGAATCCAGCGATAGTGATTGACCGGAACATCGAGATGCACCTTGTGGCAGCTCGAACAGAATTCTGGTGTCTGCGTGCGCATGAAAGGCTTAAGGAATACGCGGCGGTGCGGTTCTGGATTCAGCTTCACCAGAAAATCGTGCATGGTGCGCACGAACGGATTTTTGCTCGCTGCCAACTCGTGCAACTTGGGATATTCCAAATAAAAGTCCGCCTGCCCCATCGTGCTCTTAACGCGCGCGATCGAGTGGCACATCATGCAGCCGAGGCCGGCTTGCGATTCCGGGCGGTGCACGATTTGCTTGATCGGCGTGTCCATCAGGCCGCTGTAGAGAACAGCCGGATCATGGCACCCACCGCACCACTTGGAAGGCCGCGTACCAATGCGGTCCTGCATATATTCGATACTTTTGCGGTACCACTGATTGTTGAACGAAGAAAAATGGTGCGCCGAACTGAACCACTGCTGGTAAATATCCGCATGACAGCGCTGGCAAGAATCAGATTCCATAAAGAACTTGCTGGGAATTTTTTGGTGGCCGTAGACCTGGGCGGAACTGGGGAAAAAATCTCCCTGCGGGCCGTCGCCTTCCTGATCCATGCTTGCCGGGGAATCGGAGGGATTCTGGATACGGGCAGAATTCATCCAGCGCGCATTGCGCATGTACCAGCCGGCGAAACCAAGGCCGGCGAGGGCCGAGAAGCATATTACGTAACGCAAAGCAGCGCGCCCGGCGCCTGCAGAAAACCAGCCGCGTCGGCCGGCCCAGTCGGCAAACAAAATTCCAACCGCGACGACCGCAAGAACCATGTGCGCGTACAACAGGTTCCAGTCTTCGCGGAGGGCGCCGGTCTTGATCAGTACGACGCCCGGGACTGAGGCGGCCAGAATCAACAGCCAGCCCAGGCGAGCGGTCCAGGAGGATTCTCGAACCAAACGCATGATCAGCGCGAGCAAGTAAATCGTGGCGACCACTCCAATTAAGGCGTGGCACAGCACGATCACGGCATAGAAAACGTTCGGTTGAGGAAATGCGTAAAGGTAGGCCGCGGAGACCGAAAGGAATATCAGCATCGGCGCCAGAAGGCGTCGACCTAACAAGTTCTTTATCCTGGGGATCATTGCTCCGGCCGGCGGCAGCCCCACGAGCACACCGCGTAGGACAATAACGCTAAATATTCCGGCAGCTCAGCGAAATAGTACAAAAACATTAGCAGTGAGCCTCGAGCAGCAAGTCGTGACTGGCGGTGCCTGCTCGCCAGCTCACAGCTCGCTGCTTTGAAACGCTATGCTCACTCTGCGGTTTCCACCTTGCTGATCACGATCGCCTTCGATCCACCACGATCATAAATTTTTCCGCTGACGGTCACGCTCTTCCCGGCATACGGAAGCAGCTTGTCATTCTGGCTGCTGGAGGGCGTGGTGTCGGCGATCGGCCAATAGATCGTGCCGCTTGGAGCCAATATGACTAATGGCGATCCGGCTTTCGCGCAGGCGACCGCGCATTCGGGGCTGACGGGTTTCTTCAACCCTTTGGTGAAGGCGCATGCAGAGTCGAGCACATAGCCTTTGACTGTCATTGTCTTCGTTGCTTGTTCAGCGGCAAAAACAGCGGCAACAAAAAGAAACGGCATAGCAAATCTCAAAGCTTTACGGATTTTCATTTTGTCCTCTCTTTAATATGAAAGGCAGGGCCCACGAATTCACCACGGCTGCGCCAGACCACCTGAAAAGTCGACACTAGCCGAGGCTCGCCCGAGAGCGAGGAATGTAGCGGAGCGTAGGTGCCCGATCAATAATGGAAAAGGACTACAAGGACTACGAAGAAAGAGGATCGCCTTCCGTTTTCGTCCGATTGGATCCACTGAAGCAAGTGGCAGGTGACATTCCCTGAAGCTACTCTTATCGCTGATGTAACGGAAACTGCCTTGACTTAAGAATTAAGTGCGCGGCAAGCGCATGTAAGCTGCTGCCTTTCCGACCATGACCCCAAATCGCGAAGCGATGCCGGATGTTCCCATTCACTGTTTTGGATCGCCATTGGGTGCTATAGGCCCGAGGTCCTGCAACTCTGGCTGATATCATTAATCAGTGGAAGTAGCCGCCGTTCAACCTGAATTGGAAACGCGAATCGATCCCCTGTTGCTCGAGGTCGCCGATGTGGTCAACACCACGCTCGATCTCGATACCACCCTTCGCCGCGTTGCCGAACTCGTCCGCAAGGTCATTGATTACGAGATTTTCGGCATTTTGCTGCTGAATGAAAAGACGCAGGAACTCTATTTCCGGTTCAGCGTCGGACATGCCCGCGAAACTGCCGAACGTATTCGAATCAAAGTTGGCGAAGGTGTTACCGGAACCGCCGCCCAGCGGCGCGAAGCGGTTCTCGTGGATGATGTCTTCGCCCACCCCGAGTATATTTCGGCGGTACCTAACGTCCGGTCCGAACTGGCGGTCCCCCTGATCGTCAAGAACCGCGTCATCGGCGTGATCGATATTGAATCGCCGCAGCCCCATCATTTCACAGAAGAACACAAGCGCCTGCTGACCCTGATTGCATCGCGCATGGCAATCGGGATTGAGAATGCGCGCCTCTACACTCGAATCAGCCGCCAGGCAAAAACACTTTTGCTGTTGAACGAGATCGCGCGCGAGCTCAGTTCGATCCTGAACCTGGACGAATTGCTCAAGCGCATCGGCGAGTTGCTCAGCCGGCTCATCGATTACCAGATGTTCAGCATTTTGCTGCTGGATACGTCGGGAGAAATCCTGCAGCACCGCTTCTCACTACGATTTCAGGAAAATATTCACCTCAAGAACGATGTTCCGGTTGGCAAGGGCATTGTGGGATACGCGGCCCAGCACAGAGAGGCGGTGCTGGTGCGCGATGTCAAAAAAGATCCGCGCTATATCGACACGAATCCTGAAACCCGCTCCGAACTGGCGGTTCCGCTGATTTATCAAGACAAAGTGATTGGTGTTCTCGATCTGGAGCACACCAAGCGCGGCTTCTTTACCGAAGATCATCAGCGCACGATCACTACCCTCGCCGCCCAACTGGCGATCGCGATCGAGAATGCGCGTTTGTACGAACACATCGCGCGCCAGGAACGGAGATTGGAGCGAGATCTTGCCGCGGCCCGGGAATTGCAGTTCAGATTGTTGCCGCCGGTTCTTCCCAAGTTGAGGAACCTGGACATCGCTGCCAAGTTTTCACCGGCGCGGGCCATCGGCGGAGATTTGTACGACGTCCTGGGTTACTCGAATTCGCGGACTGCGATTGCAGTGGGCGATGTAAGCGGCAAAGGCGCTCCCGCCGCAATCTACGCCGCGCTGGTAAGCGGAATTCTGCGTTCGCACGCGCCAATTGAACCCGGGCCAGCCGAGATGCTTGCCGCCCTGAACTATTCCCTTTCCGAGCGCCGGGTTGACGGGCAGTTTGTTTCGATCATTTATGCGCTTTGGGACGATGAAAACCGGACCTTACAGGTGGCAAACTCCGGCCTGCCCCGGCCGGTGTATTGCCACAACGGAAAGGCCCAGATGATAGAGGCGACGGGCTTGCCACTCGGGCTCTTCGACGATGCCGAATATGACGAATTCACATTTCGCGCGGAACCGGACGACGTCTTCGTTTTCTTCAGCGACGGCATTCTCGATGCCACGAACAAAGCTGGCGATCTTTTCGGGCGCACGCGTCTCGAGAAAATCATTACTGACTCTTGCGGCAATTCTGCCGAGTCGCTAGTGAAGTCGATTTTTAAGGCCGCCGCCGAGCACGCCTCCGGCGTAGAAACGTTTGACGATCAAACCGTGCTCGCAATCAAAGTGAAAGGGAGTGCGTCTTCACGAAAGTGAGCGAGCTTCCTCCGCAACGCCCTCCCGGTTTTATCTATAGTTCCGGCACGCGTCTTGCTGGCAAGGCTCTGTATTGCGAAAAAGTTCCGCTCGAGCAGCTTGCTTCGCGCTTCGGGACGCCACTCTACGTGTACTCGGCCGCCGCCATTCGCGAGCGTGTTGCTGCCTTTCATCACGCGTTCCGCGATTCTGAACACACGATTTGCTACTCGGTAAAAGCCAGTTCCAATTTGAGCATTCTTCGTCTGCTGGCCAAACTGGGCTGCGGGTTCGATGTCGTTTCCAGCGGCGAATTGGAACGCGTGCTGCGGGCAGATCGACGAAGCGCCAAGCAGGTTGTGTTCTCTGGAGTCGGCAAGACTGCCGTGGAAATGGAAGCTGCGCTCAGAGCCGGAATCCTGCTTTTCAACCTGGAGAGCGCCTCGGAGCTCGGCACGCTTTCCGCTTGTGCCGCGAAACTGAAGCGGACCGCGCACATTGCTTTGCGAGTGAATCCGGACGTCCCCGCAGACACCCATCCCTATATTTCCACCGGGCTCGAGGAGCACAAATTCGGAATATCGATCAAGAACGCACTGGAGCTGTACGCCCGGGCGGCAAAATCGAAATACCTGCGCGTTGCCGGAATCAGCGTGCACATCGGCTCGCAGATCGCAGATTTGGAGCCATTTTCTGCCGCGATGGAACGGGTTGCAGAACTCGCGCGACAGCTTCGCGCGGCCGGACACGAAATCGAGTACGTGGATGCCGGTGGTGGACTTGCGATCAACTACACAAAACAGTCTGATGATTTCAAGGATCGCGTGACAGCATATGCGCAAGCGATCATGCGGCCCCTACGCGGTTTAGGAGTCAAGCTTCTATTGGAACCGGGACGCTCCATTGTCGGTCCAGCGGGCGTACTGCTCACCCGTGTGCTGTATCGAAAGATGAACACAGAAAAGAAATTCGTTGTGGTGGACGCAGGCATGAATGATTTAATCCGGCCGTCTCTGTACCAGGCTGAGCACCAGATTGTGCCGATACAGGTAAGGCCTTCAGGCCGCGAGATCGTAGACATTGTCGGCCCGGTTTGCGAGTCAGGGGATTTCTTCGCGCGTGACCGTGAAATCCCCACGGTTGCAGAAGGAGAACTGTTGGCGGTGCTTGATGCCGGCGCTTACGGAATGGTGCTGGCTTCGAACTACAACACGCGTCCGCGGCCGGCCGAAGTGCTGGTAGATGGCACATCGGCAAAAATCATTCGCAAAAGAGAAACGACTACCGATCTGATGCGAGCTGAACTGCCCGCACTCTCTTAATAGGGAACTTCGTTCGTCGGCTCGCGCATTGCCCTCTCGTAGTCATCGGAGGTAGTGCGGTAGCAGCGTAAGCGGGCTTGCCGGTAGTCGAGATCGGCAATTGGCGAGTACTGCGAATACTTCCAGGCAGTGTTGAGTCCGTCGGAGCCTCGTTCTTGCCGCTGCAAGGAGCGCATCTGCCACAGACTCTCGTCGCAGCTTGTATCGCGAACTGCACGGACGACATGCACTAACGAGTAGTCCAGTCCGTAGGACGAGAGCGGAGACTGGTAGGGCAGAAAGTCGTATACCAGTTTGATGAAACGCGATTCTTCTTTTGCCAATTGCTGTTCAGCAATGAAAACTTCGTCGTTGGCGAAGAACGACGATCGAGGATACTCGACTGCCAGCGCAATGAGGCGAACTTCGATGGGCTGCTTTCTTGAGGACCAGTGGAGTTGCCCATCGGCGACAGGGGTGCCGCTGCCTATGATAAAAAACGCGGCTGTCAAAACCAGGAATGGAACCCGAAACTGCTGCATACCTTCTGCTGCCCTGGAGCTTAAGGAATCAACCTGTGTACTTGCAAATTTACACTTCTGTGCTACTCACCCGCAGCATTATATAGACTTTGAAGGCAAGTAGCTTGTGAAGGGGATGTGAAAATTTGGCATGCTATAATCAGTCTTCGCCTGCCCGAATTCAGGGCACCGGGGCGGCAAATGTCGACCTCTCGCAGGCGCGTCCTGAGCGACGATTTCAACGCAATTCAAGTTCAGAAAGCATGAGGTATATCCATGTCTGGCCATTCAAAATGGGCCACAATCAAGCACAAGAAGGGCGCCCTGGACGCCAAGCGGGGCAAGATTTTCACGCGCCTGATTAAGGAAATCAGCATTGCCGCAAAGAGCGGCGGCGATCCCGATACTAACCCCCGCCTGCGCACGGCGATCGCAGCCGCGAAAGCCGAAAATATGCCCGCCGACAACATCAAGCGTGCCATCCAGCGCGGCACCGGTGAGCTGCCTGGCGCCACTTACGAGGAGTTCATGCTAGAAGGCTACGGCCCGGGCGGAGTCGCGGTTTTGCTGGACATCAACACCGACAATCGCAATCGCACTGTCAGCGAAATTCGCCACGTCTTCGGCAAAAATGGCGGCAACATGGCCTCAGCCGGTGCTGTAGCGTACCTGTTTCACAAAAAGGGCGACATTGTCATTCCAAAAACTGCTGCCAAAGAAGACGACTTGATGGGGATCGTGCTCGAAGCCGGCGCCGACGATCTGAAGGACGATGGCGAAAACTGGGAAGTCATCACGGACCCCTCGTCATTTGAAACCGTGGTCGAAGCCGTAAAAAAGGCAGGAATTCAGCCGGTTTCAGCTTCGGTGGCGATGATCCCGCAGAACTACATCAAGCTCGAAGGCCAGCATGCCACCACGATGATTCGACTGATCGAAGCCCTCGAAGAACACGACGACGTGCAGAACGTCCACGCGAATTTTGACATTGACCAGAAACTTCTCGAGGAAGTGGCAACCTAAACCTTCACCAGCCTGTGCGTTTGATTCCGGGCACAGCATCAAAATGTCCATCTCTGCTTAGCAGCGGCAGACTGTGCTGGCGGCACAGTGCGGCGATCCAGAGATCATTCGTGGGAATCGGTTTACCCAACTTTTTCAGCTCGAGCCGGATTTCCGCGTAATTGCTGGTGGTTTCCTGATCGATATCGAGGACCCGACAATCCCGAATTAAGCCGTCCAGCCAACTCGAATACCTCGACTTGTAACGGGATTGCGAAATTCCGTAACGGTATTCGCCCAACGTGACAACTGGAAGGTCGATGTCAGCCGCCTGGGAAAGAATCGTAATGATTGGCAGATTTTCGTCAGCTAGCGCGGAAAGAGCGTTTGTATCGACGATCAACCCCACATCTCCGGGTCAATCTGCTCGAAAGCGCCGTCGATTAGCTTATTGATTCGCTCCGTCTCTTTGTGAAGGTCCTTGAGCTTGCCGACGTGTTTCATCCAAGGTTTGTCACCTTTGTGCGAATCTGCTTGCAATTTCGACTCGACCGCTTCAGTCACAAATTGTCGCAATGGTATACCTCGTTCAGCTGCCTTCGACTTGGCGCGACGAAATACACTGTCCGGTATTTCCAACGTCGTCTTCACCTGTAAGATTCTCCCATATTTATGGGAGAGGGTCAAAACCTGCTTACTTGCGTCCTGTCCGACTTGCCGTTGACATTCGTTCCTATCTCTCTTAGCATCAATCACTTGAACCACCCCCAAAACTCCTGCGCGACGAGGCGAACGTGATCAAACTCGACATCATCAACGAGGTCGTCAACCGCACCGGCATCACCAAAACCAAAGCTGAAATGGCCGTGGAAACGGTCTTTGAAAGCATGAAGCGTTCGCTTGCGAAGGGTGATCGCATCGAACTGCGTGGATTTGGTGTGTTCAACGTTCGCCCGCGAAAGACTGGTATCGGTCGCAATCCGCGCACCGGCGCCGAAGTTTCGATCCCTCCGGGTAAGGCGGTTCGGTTCAAGCCGGGCAAGGAGCTGCAATCAATCGAGTAGTTCCCAGCCGCCGACCTGCAATTTGGCACTTGGCAATTAGCATTTGGCACCAGCATTCGGGCAACAGAAGCCTGGACAGCCTAGATGCAAAATCCAAGTGCTTTGAAGCTCGGGATTGAATCCAACTAGTAGTGTCCATGCCTGACCACGATTCCCAGCAAATGCTCGTCAGCGGCGAAGTGATCTCGCCCGACACGCCCCACGTCGTCTATGTGCGACGTCGAGGTCGCAAATACTGGCTGCATGCACTACTTCTTCTTGCGACTTTCTTCACCACGCTGGTCGTCGGCGCGCGTCTGCAATGGAACTTCATACACGGATTCCCTTCGTTTGCGATGTACGACGGGGAATGGTTCCCGCTGAAATGGGCACTGCGCGGCCATCGCCTGCTGCTGGGTGTCCCATTTTCGCTCACGCTCATGTTGATCCTTCTCGCGCATGAGATGGGCCATTACTTGTATTGCATGAAGTATCGCGTGGCCGCGACCCTTCCCTTCTTCATCCCCTTTCCTACCCTGATCGGGACCCTGGGAGCATTCATCCGCATTCGTTCTCCGCTGCGTTCTCGCAAGATTCTGTTCGACATTGGGATCGCCGGACCAATTGCGGGATTTGTAGTCGCGACCGCAGTACTGATTTTCTCCCTCGGACGTTCTCATGTTGCGCCGCTTGGCGCCGTGCAGGACCTTCAGCTTGGAACACCGCTGATTTTTGGCTTGGTTAGAAGACTCCTGGTTGCTGCGGGACACGGCACCCGAATCTCTAACATCCCTTTTGATCGAATCTATCTTCATCCGATTGCTATCGCAGCCTGGGTCGGAATGTTTGCCACGTCCCTCAATCTCTTGCCAGGCGGACAACTTGACGGTGGCCACATCGTGTTCGCCGTGGCTCCGCGCGCGCACAAGCAGGTGTCGCGACTGACGATCCTTGCGCTCATTCCTCTTGGGATTTTCTATTGGACCGGCTGGCTCATCTGGGCCGTTTTGTTGCGGCTGGTCGCAATGCGTCATCCTCCGGTACCGGAGTGGCCGGAGATCAGCGTAGGGCGCCGTCTCCTTGCTGTTTTCGCCCTCATCATGCTAGTGCTCACGATTATGCCGATGCCGATTGTGCAAACTCCTCTGATCGACATGCTCCGGCATACCTCCCGCTGACCGTGTTGATAAATAAAAAAGTATTAGGGAATTCGCTGTAGGCCTTTGATTACCGGAACCTGCAGATCTCCTGAATCAGCAGCCACACGCGCTTTGGAATTAAGAATCCAGCTCTCGATCTCGAAATCGTGCAACCCTGATGTTCCTTCTACTCACCTGTAAAGCTCTCTCAGTCAGCATTTCCCTCGCCGCGCCACGGGTGGCAGGAAGTTTGCATTACTGATCGCTGACGATTCTTAACTTACGAGGAAAATTATGTACGCAAGACGGTTGCTATTCTGCTTGGCTGCTTCTCTGACTTTTGTGGTTCTCACCATTCCTGTTATTTCACAGAACCTGACTTCCGGCGATGTGGCGGGAACCATCAGCGATCCTTCTGGCGCAGCTGTTCCGAATGCCAGGGTGAATCTTAAAAACAATGCGACCGGGCAAACGCTGACCACCACAACGAACTCCACCGGAGCTTACCGGTTCTCGCTGCTCGCTCCAGGTTCGTATACGGTAAACGCCAACGCTTCGGGATTTCAGACCACTTCGCGCCCAGTGACTGTGGCTGTTGGGCAAGCGGCCACGGTGAATGTGCAACTGTCTGTTGGCGGTGCTACACAGACCGTGGAGGTGACAGCGGAAGCAGGAGTAGTGCAGACGCAGAACGGAAATATCTCCACCACCTTCAGCCCCGAACAGGTACAGCTGGTACCAAACCCGGGGAACGATTTGAGCTATCTGGTGCAAACCGCTCCCGGCGCAGTCATGAATACACAGTCGGGATTCGGGAATTCCTCGACCTTCGGTCTTCCAGCAACTTCTAATCTGTTCACCGTTAACGGCATGAACGAAAACGATCCGTTCTTGAACCTGAACAACTCGGGAGCCACGAACCTTCTGCTTGGGCAAAACGATGTCCAGGAGGCCACCGTGGTGAATAACGGCTACTCGCCGCAATACGGAGGGCTAGCCGGTGCCAACGTGAACTACGTCACGAAATCGGGAACCAACAATTTTCACGGAAACGCAAACTATTTCTGGAACGGCCGTGTCCTGAACGCGAACAACTGGTTCAACAACCACAGCACACCTGTTGTTCCGCGTCCCTTCGATAATGCGAACCAGTGGTCAGCAGCCTTGGGTGGTCCGATCGTCCATGACAAGACATTCTTCTTCGTAGACTATGAAGGGCTGCGCGTTTTGCTGCCTACCAATGTGCCCGTCAATATTCCGAGCCCGGCATTTCAGGCAGCGACGCTCGCCAATGTCGGCGCAACCAATCCCGCAGAACTGCCGTTCTATCAGAACATGTTCTCGATCTATAACTCTGCTAAAGGCGCGGCCAGTGCCGGGCCACTGCCCGGGGGAGATACAGGCTGCGGCGACCTCACTACCTTCGCAGGTCCTTGCGCTCTCCAGTTCCGTTCGACGGCGGGTAATTTCACGCACGAATGGCTGCTGACGGGCCGCATCGATCAGCAGATTGGCTCCAGCGACCGAGCCTATCTGCATTTCCGCACCGATCACGGATTGCAAGCAACCTACACCGACCCACTCAATCCCGTATTTAACGCGCAGAGCGATCAGCCGCAGTATGAAGGCCAGTTCAACGAAACACATACTTTCAGCAACAACGCGGTGAACCAGTTCATTCTGTCTGGTTCCTGGTACAGCGCGATTTTCGCGCCCAAAAGCATGGCCGCAGCAACTGCTTTAATGCCTTATCGCATCCGCTTCAGCGGCAATGCGTTCTACAGCCTAGGCCGTGACCTAAACGACTGGCCCCAGGGACGCAATGTGACTCAGTATCAGATTATCGACGACTATTCAAAGGTCGTCGGCAATCATAATCTCAAAGCTGGAGTAAACTTCCGCCGCAACGATATCACTGACTATTCTCCGGGCTTCTTTACCACCGGTGAGCTGTCAGGAGAGACGCTATCGGATTTCTTTGCCGGCGGCGGGACCGCGACAGGCGGCACCTTCATTCAGTCTTTTGCCCAAAGACCTACTCAACCTGTGGCTTTGTACTCGCTTGGCGTCTACGCACAGGATGAGTGGAACATTCACCGCAACCTGCGATTGACGCTGGGACTTCGTGCAGAACATGACTCAAATCCGGTGTGCCAGACCAACTGCTTCGCGCGTTTAAATGGCGGTTTTCTCGACATAAGCCACGACATGAGTCAGCCTTACAATCAGGCAATCCGGACCGGACTGCATGAGGCTCTGCCCTCCTACACCAACATAGCCTGGGAGCCGCGATTGGGCTTTGCCTGGACACCACGCGGTCAGGGCACGAATACGGTGGTCCGTGGCGGCATCGGGATTTTCCACGACTTCTTTCCAGCAACTGTCGCAGACAGTTTCCTGAATAATTCGCCCATATACAATCAGTTCTTCGTCTCCGGCGGCCTGTTGGCGCCTACTCTTCCCGGCAGTGCAACCAGCATCGCGGCGGCGACGAATCAGGCTTTCCAGAGCGGGTTTGGGAGTGGCGCAACGCTCTCATCAACTGGTTGTACGGTAACACCAACTTGCCTGAGCAACGCCCCGGGTTTGGCTTTCTTCCCGCCAGGCTTCACCAATGGGACGCGCAACATTCGCGCTCCGCAATACCAAGAGTGGAACTTGGAAGTGCAGCAGGGGATCGGGCAGAAGACGTCTCTTAGCATCAACTACGTCGGAAATCACCAGATCTTCGGTCCATTGCAAAATGCTGGGCTGAACGCTTATTGCGATGTCACATGCCTGGGATCGTTAGGAGCTACCGGTTCCCGGTACGGCGATCTGCCAACGACGACCGGGGGAATCGATCCACGGTTCGGGACAGTGACTGAGATCTCCAGCTCCAACCTGGCGCACTATAACGGCGTCACTGTCTCCTTAGAGCGGCGGTTCGCCTCCCTGCAATTCCAAGCTAACTACACCTACAGCCACGCCCAGGACATCGTTTCCAACGCCGGCCTGTTGCCTTTCAATGCCACCACCGACCTGAGCATATTGAACCCGCAGGACCCGTTCAATCCGCGGCGCTACAACTACGGCAATGCCGATTATGACGTGCGCCATTACGCGAGCTTGAACTACGTTTGGACGACACCGAAGTTGACTGGCTGGCGATCCTGGATCGCGAGTTGGACGGTTTCTGGAACCGTATTCACACGCTCGGGTCTGCCATTCACGGTGACCGACGGCGGCACACTGGGAGTACTGAGCGGTTTCAACTATGGCACGTCCTCCGGCGATGGCAATAACATTTTCGCCAACCAACTCGTGCCCGGCCCGCATGTCTGCACTCGCAATGCGCTGTATGCACCTTGCCTCACCATGAGTCAGTTCGCTCCCGCTGCGAGCGGCTTTGGAGTGCAGCGACGGAATCAAATGTGGGGTCCGCACTTCTTTGACACTGATTTGACGGTTATGAAGAATTTCCACTTACCCATCAACGAGGCGAGTAACTTGGGGGTTGGCGTGCAGTTCTTCAATATCTTGAACCACCCAAATTTCGATCTGCCGGACTACGATATCGCCAGCCCGACGTTCGGAACCATTCTCCAAACCGTGAATGTGCCAACCAGCATCTTGGGCTCATTCCTGGGCGGGGACGCTTCGCCGCGATTAATCCAAGTAAAAGGCACACTAACTTTCTAACGATTGGCTCTGCGAAGAAGCCCCGGACAGTTTTCCGGGGTTTCTGTTTCTTTTATGGCTGTGGTTAGTCCTCCACTGCCCGTGCACTCATCTCTTGCACTGGTTCACCGCCGACCATCTGCTGAGCAATGATCAAGCGGCGAGCTTCTCCACGGATTTTGGGCAAACGTAACCCGAAAATAGCCGCGCCGCCTATGGCTGCAATCCCGCCTATGCTGACGGCCAGAGGCGCGCCGAGTCGGTCGGCGACGATACCGCCCAGCAGTGCTCCGAACGGCGCCATGCCCATGAACATCATCGAGTAGACCGACATCACACGACCGCGCAACTGATCAGGCACCATAGCCTGAATGAGTGTGTTCGATGACGACATTTGCAACATCATGCAGAACCCAACCGGCAGCAGTAGTGCCGTGGACAGCCAAAAATTGTGGGACAGTGAAAACAAGACCAGGGAGATGCCAAATCCAGCACAGGACACCGTCACCCAGCGCCCCAAACCGTGGACACCGGTCCGCGTCGCCAGCGTTAGAGCACCGAGCAATGCACCGACACCCGTTGCGCCCATCAGTGTTCCCAGGCGCACGGCGCCGGGATCTTGTGAGCCCACGAGCGCCGCAAGATGCGGAGTGCCGCTAGACAGAACACGGTCGGCGAAGATAGGCATGAGTACGGTGTAGGGCATCGCAACAAGACTCACCAAGCCCAATAAGAGTAGGAGTGCGCTGATTGGCGCTGTGTTGCGTACGAAGCGAAACCCCTCACTGATGTGCTCGAGAGTCGATCCGCTGCGTGGCGCCTGGCGCGGCTGCACGCGCATCATCATCAGGCCGATAATGACAGCGATGTAACTCACCCCGTTCGCGAAAAAGCACCATCCTTCGCCGAGCTTTGCCACAAGAATTCCGGCAATCGCCGGCCCGATAATCCGGGCCCCGTTAAACATGGAAGAGTTCAGCGCAATGGCGTTGATCAGGTCTTCCTTTCCTACCATCTCCACCAGAAACGCCTGCCGGCCGGGAATATCGAAAGCGTTCACGACCCCTAATAGCGCGGCCAGAACGAAAATCTCGGGAACCGTAATTCGGTTCGCCAGTGTGAACGCGGCCAGAATAAAGGCAAGAATCATCGAGGCGGTTTGTGTTGCGATCACTACACGCTGCCGGTTGTAACGATCGGCGACGATTCCCCCCAATGGAGACGCCAGAAATACCGGAAATTGGCCGGCAAACCCCACCGAGCCCAGCAAGAGTGACGATCCGGTAAGCCTATAGACCAGCCAGGCCTGCGCAACATTTTGCATCCAGGTCCCAACCAGCGAGATCAGCTGACCGCTGAAAAAGAGCTGGAAGTTGCGGTGTTTTAAAGCACGGAAGGTCGCCGGCAGCTGCATTCCGCGCTGCGCCGGAGCAGTTTCTGACTGTGAGATTTTCCGCCCGACAATACGCAAGGAGACCACGTTCCAGTATTAATGATGACGGCTGGCGGATGTCTGATGCAAATCGCCGCCGGGCGTCTGTTACTTTCTTGTGACTATCCGAAACCGCATTTCAGGAGTACAGTGGTTGCCTCAGATGGACAAGACCGAACCAGTCCGAATCGAGCGCCGCTGTGGACACCGTTTTACTCAGTTTCAAGTACCAGTGATGCTGCGGACCTCCGCAGGGCAAACGGGAAACGGGTTCACGCTGGATCTGAGCTCCCATGGCGCGCTGCTCTCGACTGATCTCCCGCTTGCGAGCAACCAACTGATTGAGATGACGCTCATCATGCCATCTGAAGTCACGCTGACCGAAGAGATGAGTGTGCGCTGCAGTGCGCGAGTGCTCCGGTTGGAGTGTCGCGAACGCGAGAAGACCGCTGTAGCAGTCAAGATCGAACGGTACGAGTACCTTCCCCGCCAATTAGCCGCTCAGCATCGGGTCTCAAGCCACGCTCAGCATGCGCGCCCGTAGTTGACTCTGGAAGATATCTTATTTCTTCGCCGCCGCGTGTTTCTCGAAGGATTCGTAAACTGCGGGATTCGTACATACTTCATAGATTAATGTTTCACTCCACTGCACCAGGCTGAAGGTCGAGCTGTCGACCAACGGGATCCTGCTGGCGCGAATCACGATCCGGCGGAAGATATCTGAGCCGATGGGAACAACGGCACTGTAAAAAGATGCTTCTTCGCTTCCCCAGAGCCGCGGGAAATCCAGCGTGCCTGAAGTAAGCGAGATTTCCTCGGCCAGGCGTTTGAATGCCGCTTCGCTGAGCCGTATGCCACCGACGTTAAATTTCATGGGCTCCGCTTCCAGGCTCTCACTGGCTCGAAATTCATAGACATTGAATGGCACCGTCATGCCCTGCATCGCTTTCCGCATGCGCTTGCCGCAGGAAGAAAGACGATCGCTTTCGTTCAGGGCGTCAGAAATCATGATGCGATGCTCGCCATCGAGCAGATAGGTAGGGGCGGAGTTCTGATAGGAAATTCCGATTCCGATTTCCAAGGCGGGCAAACCGGCGCGCTGCAGCAGATGGTTGTAGCCACCGAGAATTTCCATCATCTCGCGCGCCAGCACACAAGCCCGGGAAACGGTCAGCCCGGGATCGCCTTCGTGCTCGATGAGCGCGAGAATGATGGCATCGCCTTCCACAAACACCTTGGTGGCGCGATATTTTGGCAGCAGCTTATTTACCGGATCGTAGAAATTGAGGCTGAAATAAGACGCCGGATTCATAGCACGTTCCAAAAGCGATCGCGTCACTCGCGATGAGTCCCTGACATCCGCCTTCAGGATCACGTGCCTGAGAATCGGCTTCTCGCCTTCCGCTTTGCCTTCATCGCCCAAGAGCACTTGGTGAAGAGTGCCGTTGAGTTTTGAAAGCTCAGAGAGCCTCTCGCTGCCGATGACGTTGATTTTCTCCATCGCGCGATTCAAAACGTCAAGGCGGCGCAGGTCGCGATAGTAGAGAAAAAAGTCGCGCAAAAAACGTGCGGCAACTTTGCCTCGTAAGGCTGCGTTGGCCTGAGCAACCCGCGATGCCGCCGCCTCCAGCTTCTCAAAAGACAGTTTTCCGTGCTCTTCCACCAGCTTTTGCACGCGATCGCGATCCTTGCGAAATACCAGCGAATACTTGAGCTGCTGGGGATCAAGCAGTGGGGTAAATTCCGGCAAAAGGGGCACCACCTCGTAGGCGGCGATGGCAAGCTCGAGCAACTTCTCACGCTCGAGCAGTTCTATCCATAACTCAAGGCGCTCCCGTTGCGCGTGCTCAGTTGGCTCTCCGGTACCCACCAGTTCATTGGCATTTTCCGGTGCGCTCAGCCAGCCGTCCAGTACTGATGCGTCACAGTTCTCGGCCTCAGGATTGGCCGCCTTGAGAAACTCGCAGGCGATGCTTCGGATGTTTCCGATCGAGTCTGGATCGTTTTCAAAGCCCCCGATCAGCACATAATGCTCCGCCTGAAGGTAAGAGTCTCGCCCTTCCTCGTGGAAAATCAGTTGGTTAAGAAGGACCTGGTAGTCCGCTCCCGGCACCTCGCCAAAAAACGAACGACGCATAGTTGCCAGGGTTTCTCTTTCGATTTCGCGCAGGGTTCTAAACAACTCCTGTCCGGTCTGGCGCAAAATTGCTTTCTTCGCGATTTGAAAGGAAGCTACGGTCTCGCGATATTCCAGGGCTTTTTGCTGCCGTACGCCTTCATAACCCTTGAGCGTGGCGCGACAGCGATCAAGCACCGCCGCGAATTGGTTGCTTATCTCTGCCCGAAGAAATTTCAGTAACGCGGTCCGCCCTAGCAAATCAACCTTGATGTTTGCTTCCGACTTGGCAAGGTCCAACAGAGATTTGTGCAGGTCGCGTAACAACGGCTTGAATTCAGTGCTCTTCTTGGAGAATCCAGGGAGAAACTTGGCCAATCCGCCACGGCTTGGCGAAGTTTCCACCGCCATCACTGATTCAACATTTCCGAGCTTCGCCACTCGGGCACCGATGTATGCGCCGGCCGCCTTGCAGAAAGTAGGGCTGAGCCACACGTCGTGGCGCTGATTGTCGATTCCCAGTTGCAGGCCGTCTAGAGACAGCGACGGGTAGTAACTGACCAATCGTGGCGGCGGCAATGGTTGCGATGAACCGAGTTTGAAGAAAGGGATCCGTGGCATCTGGTTCTGGCGGTCCCCGCCCAGCGCCGGATCCGGCTTCTTTAACCGGAATCTGGCACCGAGCCGACCAGGCCAAATAGCAGCGTACTATGACTGTCCTTTCGGACGATGTTACCCAAGACATGGGTCAAGCGTACGCTGTACTCCTGGACGTGTCCTTCCGGGATCAGATCTTGAGGAAGATGTGCTTCCGATACAGATACGCCATCGCACTCCAGCAAAAAGCCACGAATACCAGGGCATAAAGTAACGACGCGTTCGCCGGGCTAAGCAGTGGCGCGAAAAGGCGCTGGTAAATCCATTGCTGGACGCTAAGCCCCGCAGCAGGGCCAGGATGGAAGGTTTCGATCAGCTTGGCGACAACTTCTGCGAAAAAATATGCCGCAATGGCATTCATGCCGAACACCAGGATCAGCGTCGTCCACCAGCCTCGAAGCCGCTTGTTATCGACGATCCAATAGCACACAGCCAGACAAACCAGCGCCATTCCCGCAGTGAAAAGGACGTACGAACTCGTCCAGAGTTTCTTGTTTATCGGGAACCAAAGGTTCCAGACTTTGCCCAAAGCGATCGCAAGCGCGCCTACACCAACCATGGCCACGGTTTTTTTTGCCATCGAGTTTTGCGTTCGTAGCCACTTGCCCGTGAGCAAGCCCGCCGCACATGTAGCAAGGGCAGGAATCGTGCTGATAATACCTTCGGGATCGCGGGTGCGTTCGTATAGGTGTCCCATAAGCAGCTTGCGATCGAGCCATGCGGCGATGTTGCGATCAGGATCGAGCAGCGGAATGTCGTGGGTAGGAATTCCGAATCCGGGCACTGGAACGAAACGCATCAGCAGCCAATATCCCACCAGGCACGCAACCACGACTGCAAGCTGCGTCCGCCAATCAGCCCACAATTCAAGAACCGCCACAACCACATAGCAGATCGCAATTCGCTGCAGGACGCCGTAAAAACGCCAGTGGTCAAACCCATAGTGATTGGGGAATCCGTTCAGAAAAATGCCCATAGCAGCCAGCACCGCCCCCCGCCAGAGCACGTGCTTCAGCAGCCTGGCCCGTGAGTCTCCGCGTTGCAGCCGGGAAGTGAAGGAGAAGGCCATCGCCACGCCAACGATAAATAGGAAAAAGGGAAACACCAGATCGGTTGGCGTCCAGCCGTTCCAGTGAGCATGATCGAGAGGCCAGTAGGACGCTGCGCTGTTGCCGGGATTGTTGACCAGAATCATCAACGCGATGGTCGCGCCCCGAAACAAGTCCAGCGACATCAGCCTGCCGGGCGGCGCAAGAATCTGCTTTTCTGGTATCGACAGCTCCGCATTCGCTTCAGCGATTACACTACCGGCCATGGTCTCTCCCGTTATTGTTTGGTGTCCAGAGGATGTTTTGCTTTCTCAAAAAACTCATTCTGCAATCTCAGGCTGGTCTGGTCGGCTTTAACGGCGCGAATGGATTCAACGATGGCTTTAATCCATCCATTCATCTTCCACTCGCCCAATTCGTGGGTTGCGGTTGCTCCTTCTCCGGAATAATGATTTGGAAAGCGCGCATACCACCAGATGGCGGTATAGAGGTTGTCAGGCAGATGCAGTCGGGCAAGGTCGGCGCCCGATTGCTGGGTCGCACGATCCATGTGCACCAGATCGGGGCGAGAAATCATCATCATCGAAGTTTCCGACTGCCCGGCATGCATGTCCAGTTTGTCAGTTTTTTGCGGGCCGCCGGGCGGCGTTTCCACTAACCCGAGCACGTACACCACGTAGTCATGCTCCTTTTCCAGTTGGGTCTGCGCGAAATACGGCAGCAGGCTTTCGTTACCGCCATGGCCGTTTACAATGACGATTTTCTTGCAGCCATTGCGCGCCATCTCGTCAGTGGTTTCTTGCAGCAACTCCAGTTGCAGACGAGAACTGTAGGCAATGGTTCCGGGCTGATGCCGCGCTTCAAAAATCTGGCCAAAATAATATTCAGGAAATACGACCGCGTACTCCTGTTGGGCTGCGTTTAAGGCGGCATGGCGGACATCCAGCAAGTCGGTGCCGATGGGAAGATGAGGTCCGTGCTTCTCGAGTATTCCGAACGGCAATAAGCAGGTGCCGCCGGACTGGTGGATGGCCTGCACAAAATCAGCCGCCGCGAGTTCCTCCCAATGAACGGAAAGCTTATCTTGGGGCCAAAGGCCGGCGGAACTCCAAAGGACGAACAAAATGATGCTTAGTCTTCGCATGTTGCTCCTTCGGGGCGAAATTCTAGCATCTTGGACCCGCAGGCCGCACGCAGGAACATGGGCCCATACTGGGAAAAGGCGTGGTTACTCCCGTCACCTATTGGTTCGTGACCATCGGAGTTAACATTCCTACATCGCCTACCAGGGAGACGTCATGAAAAGACCTCGCTTCGTTCTGTCGCTAACAACGAACGACAATGACTATCAGATGGAGCAGGCCGCAGCCGCGCAGGAAGCAGCAAATCGCCTGAAGGTTGACCTGGAGATTGTCTACGCCGACAATGATGCCATCCAACAAAGTCAGCAGTTGCTGAAAATCATTCAATCGAACTCAGCGTCGCATCCGGATGGAATCCTTTTCGAGCCGGTAGGAGGCACCGGCCTTCCGCAAGTGGCGCGCGCTGCGGCTGGAGCGGGGATCGCATGGGTCGTGCTGAACCGAGAGGTGGAATATCTTCCCGATCTTCGCCGGGAGTTCCGGCTGCCCATTTTCAGCGTCAGCTCCGACCACGAAGAAATTGGTCGTATTCAAGGAAAACAGATTTCTGCTCTCCTGCCCCAGGGCGGCTCAATTCTTCTGGTTCAGGGTCCGGCCGAAAGCCTGGCCGCGAAACAGCGCACCACCGGCATGTATGAAACGAAGCCAATCGGAGTACAGGTTAAGGTGATCAAGGCGAACTGGACCGAGGCCAGCTCCTACAAAGCAATCAGTTCCTGGCTGAAGCTTTCGACCTCGCTGCAGACGCCCATCGATCTAGTTGCCGCTCAGGACGATTCCATGGCCGTTGGAGCGAAGAAGGCTTTTCAGGAACTTGCAGATAACGCCGCGAGAGACAGATTTTGGAGCTTGCCCTTCTTGGGAATCGATGGTGTGCGAACCACTGGCCAGGCTTGGGTCAAACGGGGTTTGCTGGCCGCCACCGTCGTAGTGCCGACCAATGCCGACCAGGGCATAGAGATGCTCGCTCACGCAGTACAGACGGGCACGATACCAGAACCTTTAACCCTGACGATTCCGAAATCCACACCGAGCATCGACGAGCTCGCCCAAAAGCCGGTCCGTCGAACACAGGCTGCCGGATCTCACTAATCCTTCAAAATCAGTAGCCCGCAATTTCGAAGGAGTGCCCATCAAGGCGCTTCGATCAGCTCCATCTTTCCGTCCCGTGTACGGTGCAGGATCATCAGCTTTCCCTTCTGATCCCGAAAAACGAAGACGTCCCGATCACGAAAATGCGCTTCCTTAATGGCTTCCTCCAGCGTCATCGGACGCATTGCAATCGCATCGTCAGAACGCACGAGGTGCACCTCGGTGGATTTCGCGACCGCCGGGAATTTGTGAACGACCATTGAAACCCGCGGCGGCACCGCAGCACCCGCGGCCCTGTCAGCCACCGGTTCAGCTTCAACTTCTCCCTTCCACTTGCCATCATGGTTTCGCCGCTTCTTTGTGATAATGCGGGTCTTGTTCTTGAGCGCCTGCTTTTCCAGGTGTTCCAGAGCTTCACCGATGGCGGAGGTCATATCGTTAGCCTGGGCGAGTCCAACCAGCGGCCCTACGCGCGAATTAATAGTAATTTCGGCTTTGTGGCGATGTTTCTCGAGGGCGAGAATCACCTTCGTGTCAAACTTGTCGTGAAGGATTTTGCGGATTTTGCTGAGACCAGATTCAACGTCTTTGCGATTGGTAGGAGTGACTTCGTAGTGCCTGCCAGTGTATTCCACGTTCATACCGTGCCTCCAGGTTGAGGTTTACAGCGGCACTGCAAATTAGCGGCGAGCTATGAACCCTGAGCAATGAGCTTCGAGTATTTTGCCAGCTGCTCATTGCTCGCTCACTGCGCAGCTATTTCTTTATCCTCCTTTGATGCGTACTTGGAATTTTCATGTCCTCGCGATACTTGGCCACGGTGCGGCGGGTCACCTGAATTCCCTGGGATTGCAAAATTCTTGTGATTTGCTCATCGGTTAATGGCTTCGTCGCGTCTTCCTCGTCAATCAATTTCTTTACCCGCCGTTTCAATATCAGAAGCGACGTGTTGCCACCTTCGGGCCCGTTCACGCTTTCGCTGAAAAAATAGCGCAGTTCAAAAACACCTTGAGGAGTATGCGCGTACTTGTTGGCAACCGCGCGGCTTACGGTCGAGGGATGCACACCGATTTCCTCCGCCACTTCCTTGATCATCATCGGCTTCAGTTCATCGATGCCCTTCTCAAGAAAATCCTGCTGCCGGTTCACGATGGTGTAGCAGACTTTCATGATCGTCTGCTTGCGCTGCTCGATGTTCTTGATCAGCTGAATTGCGCTCTTAAAGCGTTCCTTGACGTAGTTGCGGGTATCGCGATCGTTTCCGTCTTTAGTCAGCAGACGGCGATAAGACGGATTAAGGCGCAGCGTGGGAACGTCTTCATCGTTCATAACAACGATCCACTCTTCTCCGTTTTTGACAAAAGCAACATCAGGCTCAATGAGTCGGGGCTGGATCTTGTTGTAACGAAGGCCGGGACGGGGATCTAACGTGCGGATATAGTCAAGCGCAGCTTGCACCGCTTCAATCGGTCGGCTGATAGCGCGGGCGATTTCTTTATGCTGCTTGCTCTGCAAAGCCCGCAGATGCTGATCGACGATGGCAATGGCGTCAGCAACGACCTGCGCCGATCCATTCCCGTTCTTACCCATCTGCGCCCGGTGATAGTGCAACTGGTACAGCAGGCATTCCCGCAGATCGCGGCAAGCTACGCCAGGAGGATCCAGCTGACGAACAATCTCAATGGCCTCATGCAGCTGGTCGCGCGTGAAATTAACTTTAAACAGCGGCCCCGTACCATTGCTGGGATTTGCATGGGACGTTGCTTCGGTGAAACCAGGTTGCGCAACAGTGGGCGCGACCGGAGCCTCAGCGCCATTCGAGCCAAGGGAGGCGAGATCTGGAGCTACCGTCTGCGAAAATTCTTCGGCCGTTTCAGCAGGCCCTGCCTCCGGCTCAGCAAGACCTTCAGTAGAACTCAAGCCCAGAGCCGCGGCTTCCTGAACTACGCTCTCGGATTTTGCCGCATCACTCTCCGGAGAAGCAGCCGGAACCACTCCTAATAGCTCTTCGTCGCTCGCGATCAGGTATCCGTCTTCATTGAGATTGCCGATGACCAATTCGGCCGCCTCCCGAACCTGGGGATGGGTTGGGATCGAACCTAGCTGCCACATCAGGTGATCGGTCAACGTGCTGGGTTTGGACAGGAAATTTTCGAAAGATGGACGCTCTATTTCCTCGAAATCCCCAGGGCTGCGAAAACCGGGATCAAGATAATCTTTAAAGAACGACCCGAAATCAATCTCTTCGAAAGAATCTTTCTTTTCTGCGCTGGGGGCTGGAGGCTCTTCAGTGACGGCTGATTCCCGCTCGCGCTCTTCTTCTTTGCGCCCTACGTCATCCAGCAACGGAACGGCATCTTCGAGTTCTTCGAGGACGGGATTCTCCACCATCTCAGCATTGATCATGTCCTTGAGCTCAAGCTTGTTGAGCGCAAGCACGCTGACCATCTGCACCAGGCCAGGAGTAAGAATCTGGCGCTGCGAGACGCGCAGGTGTAGTTTTGGCTGGAGTAGAACCATGATTCAGTGTTTCAAGGTTTCAAGGTTTCAAGCTTTCAACGTTTCAAAGTTTCAATGGTCCCGTCGGACAGATTCGCGAAATTTTGAAATCTTCGAAACCTTGAAACCTTATCTCTCAAACTAGCGAAAAGCTTTCTCCTAAGTACACCCTTCTGACTTCCGAATCGCTTCCTAATTGCTCCGGTGTCCCGTGCCGGAAAATTCTGCCTTCGTTAATGATGTAGGCACGGTCGGTTACCGAAAGCGTGTCTCTTACATTGTGGTCTGTAATCAAGACGCCAATCCCAGCCGCCTTCATGTTGCTGATAATTTTTTGCAAATCCAGTACCGCAATGGGATCAATTCCCGAAAACGGTTCATCCAGCAGGATGAACTTAGGCTTGATGCTCAACGCTCTGGCAAACTCGACCCGCCGTCGTTCTCCTCCCGAAAGAGCGTATCCGCGATTCAGTCGAATGTGCTCAAGCCCAAGCTGGTCAATCAGTTGCTCCATCGTCTCGCGGCGCTCATGCCAGGAGACAGGTTGGGCTTCCAGCACGGCGAGAATATTCTCCTCAACCGTGAGCTTTCGAAAAACCGATGCCTCTTGGGGGAGATAACTGATCCCGAACTGGCGCGCCCGACGGTACATGGGCACGTCGGTGATGTCGTCCTCGTTTATGAGGATTCGGCCCGTGTCGGGGGGTATCAGGCCGACGATTGTGTAAAACGTCGTCGTCTTGCCGGCACCGTTAGGCCCAAGCAAACCAACAACTTCGCCCTGAGTAACGCTGATACTGACGCCGTTTACAACCCGGCGGCCGCGATACGACTTACATATTTCTTCGGCAGCCAGCGTTTGCATTTAGCGTACCACTTGGGTCTGGGTGACGGCCCGAGAACTGCTGTCACCCTCAACGACGACCCTATCATTCTGCCTATACAAAGTCAACGAAACGCCGGTAATCTTGCCATGTTCGGCATCAAAAATGCTAGGCGGTCCACCAGTTAGCACGAATCTGTCATCCGAAGCTGTATAGACGAGTTGATCACCACTGCCGTGGCGATTCGGTTCGGTCAGGACAACGGAGCCTCTGGCGACTATTTTTTCGAGCTTGGCGAGGCCCGCGGATAGCGGAGCTCCGGGTGTCACGTTCGCAGATGGGCCCTGCGCACTCTGTGATTGTGGAGCTGTAGGCGTCTTCGCAGATGAAGCAGACGCCAGGGGCGGGGACTTACTTCCCTCCCCGCCTCGAGAAGATGCGGGCGCGAGAAATACGTCCATCTCCCGTGCCGTAATGGTCAGATCTGAGCTGTGTACGCTTACGCCACCTTCGTAGTGCGCCTTCCGCTGGGCGTCTCGATAAAGGAGGTGGCTCGCAGTGACTTCAACCGGAGTAGCTTTCCCGCTTTTGTTGGTTCCTACCAGCACAGTCGAGACCTTTTGGCTCGAAGTGGAATCTGCCACTACGACACGCGGCTCTTTCTGAAACTGGATTGACGGAGCTTGGACAACGTTCGCGTCCTGCCACAGCCGAGCGTTCCCCGTGTAAGTTGCCGTCGCCGGATTGCTGTGCGCGGTCATACTCTGCGCGGTGACGTGAACAGGATCAGAGGAAGCCAAGAGTGCTCCATTGGGCTGGGGCTTGAGGTCACTGTAAGTCGTCTTCACATCACCTTCCGCGAAGCCTTCCCCGGTTTCACGATTCAGGCGAACTGAGCGTGCGGTCGTTGCCATGCCTGAATCCAGGATTCTGGGCGAGCCACTAAGAATTGCTACGTGATCGGCGGGCGTGTAGCGAGCATGATCGGCGAAGGCTTCCTGCGTCCCGGAAGCGTAGGTGAAATGACCAGACTGAACTAAAGCGTCAATGCCGGTTCCCGGGCGAAAATAAGCGTCAATGGTATCGCTGGTGCTGATGCGATCCGGTTGAGGAGGATTGGATGGCGCGGAAGTGGTGACAACACGAGCGTTGGCATCTCCGTGAACCTGGGAAAGCTGTCCCAGCGGATCGAACTTCGCAATGAACTTATCTGCGCTAATGCGAGTTGCCTGCTGCCTGGAGTCCGAAGGCAAAAGCGAAATCCGCGGCAGTCCGATCGTCTCGGCGCGGGTAAGGCGCTGCCCGTCGGCGACGAAGAAATTCATCGCGGGCGCAGTCACTTCCACATCCTGACCGCCGCTTGCCCCGGCGCCGGAATGCTGCAGTAGTTTCACCTGCTGCTCGGCATGCGCCTTCGTCAAAGTATTCTTAGCCCCGAAGCTGAACTCGACTCGACCGGCCGAACCCTCCCCCTGCTGCGGCCCCTGGTTTTGAAATCGAACATCGCCGGAAAGAACTGCACTCTGAACAGCATTCCGCGGCAACATTTTGATCTCGAGGCGGTTGGCGGAAACGTAAGACCAGGCCGGCGAAAACCTGCGTTCTTGCTCGCGCGCACTGTTTGATGTGCTCGGCACCGATTCAATTTGAACGTTTCCATCTCCAATTGCGCGATCCAAGGTATCGTCCTCGCGCAGGTAAAGAGTGGCTACATCAGCCCTCGCTTTTTGCTCTATAGTCTCCGCCTCCACATGGCGCAATACGATCTCTCGCGGGTTCTTTTCTAAAAGCGCTTGATCGGCCAGGATGGTCGACGGTTTTGCTCCGTGCGCAACAACGCGAACGTGCGACTGCAATTCGAGAACGCCGTCTGTCGCCGTATACTTCGCTCCCACTGCCGAGCCGTCGGCTTGCGGAACACTGAATTCCAGGGGCGCCAAAGTCCATCCATCACCCGTTTTTTGATTGAAAACAAGATTTGTCGTCTTCAGGTGGATTGGATTTTTCAGTTCTTTCGGCGCTGCCTGGTCGGGGTTGTTCAGTCCCTGCGGATTTGACTGCAAATCAATGGAAACTTCGCCCTGGCTGGTAATGTCACCGGTTTGCTGGTTGTATTCGAAGTCTTTTCCATATACCTGATCAAACCTCGAAGCGTCCTGGCCGTAGATGGTGATCGTCACATCATGCAGTTCAGCGCGCCCGCCTTGTTTGAATTGAATCGCCTTGCTCGCCTGAACCTTGAACACAGTTCTTCCCTGCTCCGATTTTGAAATGGTGAATTCCTGCGCGCTCTGCTGGATTTCGATGCCCAGCTTGTTTGGAACCTGCTTCAGCGCGTTCTCCACCCGATGGCGGGCGTAGAAATACGTGCCGGCGACGATGGCGCATATAAGCACCAAAGCCGCCACAAACCAGCGCCGCAAGCGGGAGATGGAGACAGGCATTGAAGATAGTGTAGTGCACACGGGCTTTAGGCTTTGGGCTTTCGGCGTCAGGCTTTGGGCTTTGGCCTGCACTAGAGTGAGAACCAAGAGCCTAAAGCCCAGAGCCTAGAGCCGAGAGCCGATGCCTGCTAGGCTCACGACAGGATGGGCCTTTCTCGTCTCGATTTCGCCATCATTGCCGTCTACCTGGTGGGCATAACCCTGTTTGGAATTCACTTTCGCAAGCGTCAGCACACGCTTCGCGACTACTTCCTCGCCGGGCGTGACGTTCCCTGGTGGGCCATAGCGCTTTCGATCGTCGCCGCCGAAACCAGCACGCTGACCATCATCAGCATTCCCGGCCTGGCCTACGACACCAACATGACTTTTTTGCAGGTGGTCATGGGGTACCTTGTCGGGCGCGTCATCATCAGCTTCGTGCTGCTGCCTCACTATTTCCGCGGCGACCTTTACACCGCATATCAGCTGATCGAAAGGCGTTTCGGCCCCAACCTGCGCTCGGTCACATCCGGTCTGTTCTTACTCACGCGAGCAGCCGCGGAAGGAGTGCGTGTTTATGCAGTTTCGATCGTGATTTCAATTGCTCTCGGCACTGGTGAAGTGGCTTCCATAGCGATCATCACGGCCTTGACTTTGATTTATACGTTTGAGGGTGGCCTTGCGGCGGTGATCTGGACAGATGTGGTGCAGACGGCGATCTACATTGGCGGGACGCTGGTAGGCGCCGGCATCATCTTGCATCTCGTCCCAGGCGGCTGGCCACAGATACATCAAATTGCAACTGCGCAAGACAAGCTGCGCATCTTCGATTTCACTCCGAGCTTCTGGAGACCGTACTCGTTCTGGGCAGGAGTGATCGGCGGAGCACTTTTCGTGACCGCCAGTCACGGAACCGACCAGCTAATCGTGCAGCGCTTGCTGGCGGCAAGGAATTTGCGGCAATCGATCACGGCGTTGCTGTCGAGCGGCGTGGCCATTTTGTTTCAGTTTGCGTTGTTCCTGCTGGTAGGCGTCATGCTCTTCGCCTATTACCTGCTGCCGACATCTCACTTCGGCACGGCGGATCGGATTTATCCGACATTCATCGTTACCCGCATGCCGCATGGGATTTCCGGAATGCTGATTGCCGCGATTCTGGCGGCAGCCATGTCAAATCTCAGCGCCGCGCTGAATTCCTTGTCGTCTAGCACGGTGCTGGATTTTTATCTGCGCATTCGACCGCAGACGGATGAGCAGAAACGAATGCGGCTTTCACGAGTAACGACAGTGATATGGGCACTCGTATTGTTCGCACTTGCAATCCTGTGCCTGAACCGCGTTGGCCGTGTAGTAGAAGTTGGTTTGCAGATTGCTTCGATAGCTTACGGCGCGTTGCTTGGAGTCTTCCTTCTTGGCGTGCTCACGAGGCGGACAAATCAGAGCGGCGCAATCCTGGGCATGCTCTGCGGATTTCTCACTGAAGTTTACCTTTGGCGACGCACGCCGATGCCGTGGACCTGGTACGTGCCGCTCGGCAGCGTGGTTACGTTCGGAGTAGGCTATCTCGCCAGCTGGATTGCGCAGCCGCGAAACGCGGAGAGATTTTAAGCGCAGAGTTCGCAAACGACACAGAGAACCGTCAGCTCACAAGTACATCAGCGATTCCAATATCTCACTCGGCGATTTTGCGATCTTTGCGGTATCAGACTTTCCGCAGTTTGTATCCCACGCCGATCGAGCATTTGCATCCTTCACGCTATACTCCGAATACCAATGGCGACCGCTACCCCGACCTCCACCCGTACGGATCTCATTCGCGCGCTCGGTCCCTCTCATGCTGCGTCGATTGTCATCGGAGTCGTCATTGGCAGCGGAATATTTCTTGTTCCCTCAGAAATGATGCAAGCTGCCGGGTCGGCTCGCCTCGTCTACATTGCCTGGATTGTCGGCGGAATTTTTTCGTTCTTCGGGGCTGCCACCTATGCCGAGCTTGGCGCCATGAAGCCACAAGCCGGCGGAGAATACGTCTATATTCGCGACGCTTACGGGCCGCTGGCGGGATTTCTTACCGGATGGACGTGGACGGTCGTTGTAAAACCATCGTCCTTGGCTGCGATTTCGACGGGTGTGGTTAGAATCCTCGCGAATTTCGGGCCGCTCTCTTTTCTGGCCGCGCATGCCTTGGATCGGGGCCGCTTCTTCGTAACCTGGGGGCAGATTGTCGCAATCGGATTTGTGGTCTTCATCTCTGCCGTTAACTACGTTGGGGTCAGAAGAGCAGGAAATTTCCAGCTGGCGTTCACAATTCTGAAAATCGGGCTGATTGTCGCCATTGCTGTAATTGCATTCTCGGCTCCCGGCGCTTGGAGCCATTTTGCAGAGGGTTATTCAGCGGCAAAGCCGGGAATTGCCGGATTCGTAGCCGCGGTTGCAGCTGCACTCTGGGCCTACGATGGCTGGAGTGATCTAAACATGGTTGCGGAAGAGGTGCGCAATCCCGAGCGGAACATCCCTCTAGCTCTCATCGGCGGTTTGGTCGTAATCGGTGCACTGTACATGCTGGTGAATGCGGCGGTGCAATACGCGTTGTCTCCGAACGAAGTTGCGGCTTCGCCATCCTCGATGTCCGATGCCGTAAGAGCTTCTTTCCTCGGAGCGTCAGCTGCGGTTGTGGTCTCGGCTGCCATGGTGGTTTCACTTATGGCCACGCTGAACGGAGTCGCCATGAGCGGCGCCCGAATGGCATTTGCGCTATCGCGAGACGGAAATTTTTTTGCGGCTCTTTCGAAGGTCCATCCACGATTTCATACGCCCCACGTTGCGATCGCGATCCAGTGTGCGCTCACGATGGGCTTTTTGCTGGCAGGCGGCAATTTTCGCCAGCTCTTTACGCTGGCATTGTTCGCCGAATGGCTCTCATACGTTGCAGCAAGCAGTTCGCTGTTTGTCTTCAGAAAGAGTGGGGTCAACCCAGCCCGGCCATCTCGAATCTGGGGATATCCATGGGCGCCGTCGCTTTTCATCGCAGCTTCGACCGCCCTGCTCTATTACACTTTCGCCAGCAACTTGACCTACTCGGCTGTGGGGAGCCTGTTAATCCTGGCCGGCATCCCGGTTTATTACGCATTTGCGCTCCGGAAATCTACGCGCATCAACGCTGAATCCTGAATATCCGCCCCACCACCTTTTGAAATTACCGAAGTACACGAGCCAGAGTGACATTTACCCACCCCGCGCCTCTCCCGTAAGTTACAGATTCGGCCTGACTTTGTCCTTGGGCTGGGAGCAAGCACATGTCGTCGAATCAGACCCTCACCCTCGGACTTTTGCCAGACAGGAGACTCGACTGGCGCAAATTCGTTCTTAGTTACACCATCGCACTGTTGCTCTTGTTGCTCCTGTTGCTGGCGCGCCTGATTTGGCCTGATCACATGACAGTTTGGGGGCGGTTCACCGTTACCGAAATCATTCCCAGGCCGGACCTGGTGCCCGAAAAGCCAGTTATTAAGGCCAGACAGAAAATTACCAGGTCGCTCCCGGTAGCAAAATTTGATGCACCCAAGCTGATCGTGCCAAAGGATCTGCCTAAGCCCAAGGTCGAGCAGGCAAAAATCGAGCCCCCAAAGCTTCAACCGGTACTCGAAGCTCCTAAGATTGCGCCCGTTTCCGGAGCAATGCCGCGCGTGATCTACACCGGCTCATTCGGAAGTTCGGCTCCTCCAACGGTGAATGCTTCGATCGAAAAGGTGCAGACCGGAGGATTTGGAGATCCCAACGGGCTTCCTGGCGAAGGCAAACAGGGCGCAAAGCTGACCGCGTCCAAATTGGGATCGTTTGATTTACCCGAAGGTGCCGGAACCGGTAATGGCACTGGCGGAGCAAAAGGAATCAAAGGCACAATTGCAAGTGCCGGGTTTGGCAGTGGGATCGCACAACCGGGGCAGGGGGACGGGCGCAGAAGCGGTGCGGGAGTGCAAGCTTCTGGCTTTTCATCACAGCAGATTGCGGCCAACGCCAAGCACTCCGCCGACGAAGCCTCCGCAACTACATCGCCGGTTGAAATTCTTTATAAACCACGGCCGAAGTACACCGACGAAGCCCGCAGACTGAACCTGGAAGGCGAAGTCCTGCTGGAGGTTCTGTTTGGCGCGAAAGGCGAACTCCACGTCAATCGCGTGGTACGCGGGCTGGGACACGGACTGGACGAAGCGGCGGTTAACGCCGCCAGCCAAATCAGGTTTAAGCCGGCGCAACGCGATGGAGCGGCGGTAGATTCAACCGCGATCGTTCACGTGACGTTTCAGCTTGCTTCGTAACGAATCTGCGCTTAGGGGAACCGCATGGGAAAAATGAAACGCTGGGCTTGGGCTTTAACCGCTTTGTTGATCGCGGCCGATGCAGGCGCGCAGCAGGTCGGCGCTTCCAGTGGTCCTGCGCAGCTCTCCACCCCTGGCTCAGTGAAAACGGTTTCGACGGTTCCTGGCATTTCGCTGTCACAGCCGAACAGGGCTCCAGTCAGCATTGATCAGGTGGTGGACCAGATTCTTGAACGCGAACACGCGCTGATCGAATTCCTGAGAAACCGCACCCCGGTGATCGAAACTTATTTGCAGGACCTTACGCCCGATCCCAACCTGGGCGCGGTCCCCAAAGATGACTATTATTTTTTGAGCCGCCTGGATCTCGCCGAGACCGTCGAACGCCGCGACTATCTTGCCAAGCAAGACAGCTTTCGCGGCCTTCTGATGGGGGGCGTGAATAAACTGTTTCGTGCCTATCGGTATCAGCCCATCGGTTTTTCCTGGATGATTTTCGCCGACCGGCAGAATTTTGACCGCAATCACTATGATTTTCACTTCGTGCACCGCGAATTCCAGGGTGACGTGCGTTGCCTGGTCTTTGACGTCACTCCCAAGAAGGGTGCAGGCTCGGGACTATTCCTGGGCCAGATTTGGGTCGAGGACCAGAATTACAACATAGTTCGATTTAACGGAACGTACTGGAGCCCCAAGAAAAAGAACGATTTCTATTTCCACATGGATAGCTGGCGCCTCAATCTTGTCCCCGGATATTGGATTCCAGCTTACATTTACAGCGAAGAGGGCGATTTCAGCTACGGATCGCATGAAAAGCTGGCATTCAAGGCACAGTCTCGCATCTGGGGTTACGACGTAACTCGCGAAGGCCGGGAAGACGAACTCGCGGATTTGAAAGTTGAGGCGGTCAAGGACGAGAGCCCGGTAGCACAGGACTTATCTCCTCTCGAAGCCCAGCGGCATTGGCAAGAGCAAGCCGAGAACAATGTTTTAGAGCGCCTGCAGAAAGCTGGGCTGCTCGCGCCTGAAGGCGATGTGGATAAAATCCTTCAGACGGTTATCAACAACATCGAGATCACCAACAACATCGACCTGCCGCGTCCAGTGCGCGCGCGGGTCATGGTAACGTATCCGCTCGAAACCTTCAGCGTCGGCAATACGATCATCATCAGCCGCGGCTTGATTGATACGCTTCCGGATGAAGCGAGCCTGGCAGCAATTCTTTCCCATGAACTTGCGCACATTGTGCTCGGGCACAATCTGGGCAGTAAATATGCATTCACCGATCGCATGCTGTTTTCCGACGAGTCCACATACCAGAATTTTGGGTTCCGGCACAATCCCGAAGAGGAAAGCGCGGCGGATGCCAAGGCGATCGAGCTGTTGAAAAATTCCCCTTACGCGCAGAAGCTCGGCTCAGCTGGACTGTACTTAAAAGAGTTACAGGCTCGTGCGCCCCAACTTTCTTCCCTGCTGACCGCCCATTTGGGGAACAACCTAGCCGACGACAAAGGGCACCTAACCCGGCTTGCTGCGCTGATGGAATCAGCACCGAGCCTTGACGAAAGCAAGCTCGATCAGATTGCCGCTCTGCCGTTGGGCGGGCGTATCAAGTTGGATCCCTGGCAGGATCGCGTCGAGATGATCAAGGCTCCGCCCGTATCTTTCACCTCAGCGCGTGACAAGATGCCATTCCAGGTCACGCCTTTCTTCCCGCGTTTAGCGCGCTTGGAACCAGAGAACGCAAACACCGCACAAAACGTGGACTCCAGCGGCCAGAAGTAGCTTGCGCTTGGTTACTTCCCGCCCGTGTCTTTCGCCTGCCTCGCTTTAAGCCGCTCAAGAGCTTTCTGCGCGTCTGCTGCTAAGGGCCCATGGGGCAGAATCTTCAGATAGGCTTCGTAGTGGGGCCCTGCCTCATCCGTGTTGCCGGTCTTTTCCAGGCACTCCCCGAGTCTGAAATTTGCGACGGCATCATTCGGTTTGTAGATCAACGCGTCTTTATAGCGATCCAGCGCGGCCCGATAGTTTTTCCGCTTGTAATAGAAATCTCCGACCTCGATATCTTTGGCGGCTTTGTGGGGATCCCAGGGCTGAAATTCCTGGATGTCAGTGCCATTCTCCTCTGCGTCGGTTACTGCCGCACCACTCTGCGGATGCTTCTTGGCGTCATCTGCCGGGGGCGTAAGATCGATGCGCGTATCTTTGCTGGAGCTTTCTTCCGTCTCGCGGGAGGATTGCTGTTCTTTCTGATCTGGAGCTTGCGAGGTGGAGGACTGGTCCTGCTGCGAAAAGCTAATAACCGGGAACAGCACGCTGAGGCATAAGAATGCTAAGGCCAGCTTCGAGGCTCGCTTCATAGGTCTATTTTATCGAACCTCGAGGATTTCAAATCTGCAATACAGGAGTCACTCCCGGACCGCTCTCGCTGGATCAATGCTCGCGGCACGTAAGGCCGGGAGCCACAGTGCTGCGACAGATATCAGGGTCATCACCCCGAGCGCCGAGCCGAAAGCAACCGGATCGCGTGGGCCCACTTTGTAAAGCAACGTCGCGATCAGCCGTGTTAATCCCAGCGTAATGCCAGCCCCCGCAAAGACTCCGATACTCACCAGGACGAACCCTCGTGACAGCACCAGGAGCAGGAGATCGGCTGTCGTCGCACCAAGTGCCATGCGCATCCCCAGTTCCCGAGTCTTCTGGCTCACCGCGTAGGACATAACGCCATACAATCCAATCGCAGCCAGTAGCACTGCCAGCACTCCAAAAGTCCCCAGCAAGGTAACGCCAAATTGCTGCGACGCGAGGGAAATGCGGTTCACCTGCGTGCGCATCGTGATGACTTCTCGTGGCGCCAGATTTGCGTCAAGAGCATGGATTTCGTGAACCAGTTGCGACTCGATAGCCGCCGGTGCGATCGACGTGCGTATGTTCAGGCTGGCGGTAACAGACGATTTTTGGCGTAGCGGAACATAGAAGAATGCTTTCGGCGGTTCGGCTAGCGCATCGTATTTTGCTTGCCGCGCAACACCCGCTACTTGCACCCATTTTCCATCCATCTGGAAGCGCCGGCCAACAGGGTCTTGCCCGTGCCAATACTGCGCAACCATTTTCTCGTTGACGACCGCCACGAGCGGGGACGATTCGTTGTCCGCGCGAGTGAATTCCCGGCCTCTCAATAGGGGGATTCCCATGGTTTTGAGATATTCGGGGCCGACCATGTTGTACTCGGCTCTTGGTTGCTCGTCTCTGCCAGGTTCGTAACCTTCGATCGCAATCGCGGCAGTCGGGAATGGGGCATACGAAAACGGCCGCGAGTCCGAAAATGAAACCGATTCCACGCCATTAATTGTCTCCAGGCGGTCGACCAGCGCGTCCCTGAAAGCTTTCGCTCGCGCCAAGTCGTATTTTGCGGAAGCGAGATCGATCGAGGTAACCAGTAAAGTATCCGTCGAGAAGCCGGGATCAGCCGTGCGTATATTGCGAACGCTTTCAATCAGCAAAGCTGCGCCAACCAGCAAGACAAAACTGAGCGCGACCTGAGCGAGCACAAGCCCAGACTGCACCTTCGATCTTCTTGCCCCGCCGAAGACCGATCCTGATTCAGACTTCAGTGCTCCTGCCAGATCTATCTTGCTGTTCTGTACAGCCGGAATCAGGGAAAAGAGCAGGGTGGAAGCAAGACAAATAGCAATACTGATGACGAGAACACGCACATCGAAGCTTCCAGCTAAATTCACGGTGATAACACCACTTAACGGAAATAAAATCGTCACCAAGTTCCGGCACACGTATGCCACCAATATGCCGCCCACAGCCGCTACTGCCGACAAAACCATTCCTTCAGTCAGCAGCTGCCTTATTAGCCGGCTACGACCAGCGCCAATAGCGAGACGGACAACCATCTCTCTTTGGCGGACAAGAGAGCGTACCAACAGTAGATTGCTGACATTAGCGCACACGATCAACAGCAACAGAAACGCGACCACGCTCGAGACTGTCAGAACCGGGAGTTCATCACCTGCCTGATCAAAGGGATGATTCCAGAGCGCAAAAAGCCGAAATCCACGTCCGCGATTCGTAACCGGATAGTCGGTTTCCAACCGTTTCGCGATGCCAGAGACTTCGTCTTGTGCCTGTTCGCGCGTGACTCCGGGCTTGAGCAGCGCAAAACCTTCGATCCAGCGTGCGCTGCGGTCCTCCAGCTTATAACCACCCGGCTCAAAGGTTTCCTGCATGGAAAGAGGCACCCAGAGCTGAATAAAATAGCCGACGAATGTTCCGTAAAACCCTTTCGGTGCCACGCCGATGATGGTATGCGGGACGCCGTTCAGCAACTGGGCCTTACCGATGATGTTTTCATCGCCATGGAAACGCTCTTTCCACAGCGAATAGCTGATGACCGTAACTGGGTGCGCATTTCGGCCCTGGTCCTCGGAGGGGTCAAAACCTCGTCCAAGAAGCGGGCGTATTCCGAGCGCCGAAAAATAATTAGCAGAAACGATGCTGGCTGGGACCCTCTGTGCACGATCGCCGATATTGAGGGTCGTCCCGGTGATCTTGTTAACGATGAAGGAGTCGATGAGCTTAGAGTTTCTCTGCAGGTCGAGAAAGTCTGGGTACGATACATCGTCGATATCATTTTGATTCCTCACGGTCTGTCCTAAAACCAGCAAGCGGTTCTGGTCCGGTACCATCGGAAAGGGCCGAAGCAGAATGCCTTCGATCCAACTGAAGACCGCGGTATTCGCGCCAATACCGAGAGTGAGACAAAGGACCACAACCAGGGAAAACCCAGGACTGCGGCGGAGCATTCGAAACCCGAATGCCAGATCTCGCCATAAATTGTGCAATCCGGTCGATATTCCCATGGAGGTTCTCCTCGATGTCGGCACACACCAATATTGCAGGGCTAACTAGCATCTTTTGCGCCATTATTGAGGCAATTGCATGCTGTTGAGTAATTTGCTACTTCGTTGGCTCGAGGGCCGGAAAACACCCTGGCCCGTTGTCCGGATGCGCGACCGTCATGTCCGGAGTCGGACAATCTAGCTGCGAGGGAAGCGGGATCCAACAAAAAAGGCCGCTCTTACGAGCGGCCTATTGGCGAAGTCCTCCGGGGAGGAGGGAAAAACCTTACATCGAAGGCGGAGCTGAACCTGTCGTCGAACTGGGCTGCTGCCCCTCTGCCGTATTCGTCATCAGCCGAATATCGACCCGGCGATTGGCGGCACGGCCTTCACGTGTCTTGTTGTCCTGCACCGGCTTGTCTTTACCAAGACCAACCAGGTAAATCTTGTGCGCCGGAATGTTGTACTTCGATCCGAGATACTGAATGACCGAGTCAGCACGGCGCTCGCTCAAACCATAGTTGTAGTCGGCTGGACCAACCGAATCGGTGCCGCCTTCCACAGTGATGATGTAACCCTTGGTGTTCGGGACAGTAGCGGCGAGCTTGTCCAGATCGTCTTTGGCTTGCTTCGTAAGAAAATCCTTGTCGAAGCCAAAGTGAACCGACGTCTCACTCACGATCCGATAATTATCCAGATTGGCGACTGCGTTCGAGAGCACGTCGACCCGGTGCACTGCGTTATCGGCCGATTGCTGGGCCTGCGCTGCCTGCTGACCGGCGGCTTGCGCCTTCTGGTCGGCGGCGGCAGCGGCCTGAGTCACTTGCTGAAGTCCCTGCTGCGCGCGGGCGTCAACATCTTTGATCGCCTTGCTGTTCTGCGCGGTCAGGTCGTCCAGTTCGTTGGTTTTGTTGATCAGTGGCGTGGTCTGTTGTTTGACGTAGTTTTTGCTGGAGCAGCCGACCGACGCCGCCATGCTTACTGCCAGCGCAATGACTAAAGAAGCGCGATTCATCTTTGGAGGACTCCTTCCTCTCTGCGATTTTCACACCTGGGCAACAGGAGTTTGATGTCTGTGCCTGGGCGACACGCTGTTGCGTGTCTTACAAAATCCTGGGTCTTACAAAATCCTGGACTAAATTCGTCCGTCTTGCGGATCGCTTGCTCAGCCACTCTCGACTTAAGCACGGGTAATGCCAACCTCGAGAGCCAGTTGGGCACGACGTAACCCGCTCAACACACAAGGCTTAGATGCGTATCCAGTATACGCCCGATGCTTCTACAAAGGCGCAAGTTGAGGAAAATTTATATAGTCAGGGAAAAACCAGAGGTCATTTTCATCCTTAAACTGATACTTCACGGCTGGATGCCGCCGACGGTAAGGTTTAAAAAGCAGAGTTTTACGGAAGCAGGATCACCCGGAGGAGTGACTTCGCAACATGAACGATCAACAAGGCTGGCCTCGAATCGCAGTGGTGGGAGCAGGCGCGGTGGGCGGCTATTTCGGGGGCATGCTGGCCGACGCGGGCGCGCCGGTGGTTATGATCGGGCGCCAGGCCTTTGTGGATGGCGTGAATCGGAATGGGCTTTTCCTAGACACCTTGCATTTTCAGAAGCACGTTCGGGTTGAGGCCTCGACGGAGCTGCGTGCGATCAAGGGCGCCAGCCTGGTTCTTTTCTGCGTGAAAACCGTTGACAACGCCGCCACCTCTCGCGCGCTCGCCCCTCACCTTGCTTCCAATGCGGTTGTACTCAGCTTCCAGAATGGGGTCGACAACGTTGAGCAGATCCGCGCTGCGTCCGAGATCGAGGCTCTTCCGGTCGTGGTCTACGTGGCCGCATCAGTTCCCAAACCCGCCTGCATAAAGCACGCGGGACGCGGCGACTTGGTCATCGGCCCGGAGAACGAAAAAACAAAGCGCATCGCGGCAGTTTTTGAGCGAGCCAAAGTTCCCTGCCGTATCACTCACAACATCGAAGGCGAACTCTGGGTCAAGTTCATCGCGAATTGCGCGCTAAACGCAGTATCCGCGCTGGGGCAGGCGCGATATCGTCAGATCGCGGCCAGCCCCGACGCTCGCAAGCTTGTCGAGGAAGTCGTAACCGAAGTGCTGGCAGTCGCACGCGCGGCAAATGTCGTCTTACCCGGGGTCGACGATTCCCAGGCTGCTCTCGCCGGCGCAATGAAGATTGCAACCCAGATGGCGGGGCAGTTGTCCTCAACTGGTCAGGACATCAATCGCGGCAAGAAGACCGAGATCGACTCGCTGAATGGATACATCGCCCGGCGCGGCGCCGAACTCGGCATCGCAACCCCGGTGAATCATGCGCTGTACACGCTGTTAAAACTGCTCGAGGCTCGCGAAATATCACACGGCTAGGCTTGCGATCCGCTGGAGTCTCACCAGCTCAGTCTGATCGCTTCCAGTCCTTCAAGGCTCTCCTGAGTAGCCCTGAGTTATTGCTCGACTAAGATCGCCAGATCCCACGGCTTCAGCTTGAGTATTTCTCCCTGGCCGACGTGGCTTCCGGTAAGAAGGTCCGCGCCATCGCTGTGAGCGTATGTAACCGATTGCTCCGCGCCCGAGTAGTTGAAGTAATAGCGAAGAAGCTTGCCCTGCCGATTGCGGCCGCGCCGCACTCTTACAGCATGAGGTAGCTGCTCGTCAGAGCTGGTTAAACCAGCGCGCTTGAGAACATCCCGGATGATCTCGCGCTGCAGACTGTCACTCAAATATGTGCCTTCGTAAGTAAGCCTCCGCTTCCGTATTTATTGCGCGTGATGGCCGGGAAGTGCCAATAAGGATCGTCAAACGATGCGATGACCTCCGCGGTATCCGGAACCAGGAATTCTTCCCAAACGGACCCTGTATTTTGCTCGCCGGCTCCGTAAGGATCGGGACTTAGCTTCTCCGGTGCAGCGAGATTCGTGAACTCCTGGTAGTGGAAGCCGCATGCCGTTCGCAACGGTCCCCAAGCCGTAGCTTGGTAGCAGATTCCAGCCCGGGGCGAGTTAGGCCGACCTAGCGGTAGATTCTGGTTTATGCCTAGCTTCGGAAATTCGAATCAGCGTGAGAAGTACATCTCCCATTTCAGTTCCCTTCTCACCGAACTTAAAATACAACTGGCTGAACAAACCGTAGAGATCATCATAGATGGCCCGTTCAGAACGATCGGGCTCAAAGGTCCGGTATGGCGGACAAATTCTGTCCTGGGCTTCTTCGATCGTTTTGAAAGTGCCGGCGGCAAGGAACGCAAAAATTGCAGATCCCAGGCTGGTGACGCTTTTCGTTGGGACCAGCACCGGGCGGCCCAGCACGTTAGCATAGACTCCGTTCAACACGTCGTTCTTTTGCGGAATTCCCCCGGCGTTGATGACTCGTTTCACATGAACGCCCTTGCTTTCCATGCGATCGAAAATCACGCGAGTGTGTAGAGCCGTGCCTTCGATGGCAGCGAACAACTCATCCTGCGCCGTGCTCTGCAGATTCCATCCCAGCGTAATGCCGCGGAGATTGGGATTCACCAGCACAGTGCGGTCGCCATTGTCCCAGGTCATGCGCAGCAGGCCGGTCTGCCCGGCGCGGTAGTTTTCCAATCCTTTGCTCAGTGTTGGCACATCCGTTCCAGCACGCTTCGCGATCGCGTTGAAGATATCGCCGACAGCGGAGAGCCCCGCTTCAATGCCGGTGCGGTGAGGATGAACACTTCCCTGCACCACCCCGCAAACACCCGCAACCAAATTTGCTGACGGCGTGATCCCGATGATGCAAGTTGAAGTTCCCACCACATTGACCATGTCATCGGTACGGCATCCGGCGCCGATCGCGTCCCAATGCGCGTCGAATGCGCCGACGGGCATCGGAATACCGGCCTGCAGGCCGAGTTTTTCGGCCCAGAATGGCGAGAGTTTTCCCGCAACCTTGTCCGAAGTCGCATATTCGCCTTGAAGTTTTTCCCGAACGCCTGAGAGCAAAGGGTCTACTTTCACGAGAAAGCTCTCCGATGGAAGTCCCCCCAACTTGGCGTTCCACAGCCACTTGTGACCCATGGCGCAAATGCTGCGTTTCACTTTCCTGGGATCAGTGATGCCGCACAGCGTCGCTGCAACCATGTCGCAGTGCTCGAAAGCAGAGACAAATTCGTGGCGCTTTTCGGGATTGTGGCGCAACCAGTGCAGCAGCTTCGAAAATCCCCACTCCGAGGAATAAACGCCGCCGCACCATTCGATTGCTTGCAACTTTTCGCGGTGCGCCGCGGCAGTGATCTCTTCGGCTTCACCCTTCGCGCGATGATCGCACCAGAGGTAGTATTCGCCGAGCGGCTGCATGTTCTTGCCGACCGGGATCACGGAGGAGCCAGTAGTATCAAGCGCCATGGCCTCGATCTGATCTCCCGAGATGCCCGCCTGTTTCAGCGCGTCGCGAGTGGCCGCAGCAAGCGCTTGCATGTGATCTTCGTGCGATTGCGTCGCGTACTCCGGATCTTCGCGCTTGCGGTGGAGCGGGTATTCAGAAATTGCTGATGCCAGCATGCCGCGTTCGCTGTCTACGATGGAGACGCGAACATTGAGCGTTCCGAAATCTACACCTGCAACGACCGCCATCAGCAGCCCCCGTCGGGACGGTTGTGCCAGTACGTCTCCCAACCAAGATAGCGAGTCGCGGCCTCGTGCGCCGCGCCAGCGACCGTCGAGAGATTCGCCGCGACGTGGTGCTCGAATCCGTTCTCGCAAATGTAATGCAGCAACTTCTGCATCTGCAGAATGTGCACCACGCCGGCGCCGCCAAAAGTATTTAGAGGATCATCGGTGAAGCGGCCTTCGCCGACATAGCCGCGCATCTTGCCTGCGGTGTCGTCGGTGGAAAATCGCGCGAAGCTCATCTTCTCCGGCTTAATCAGTCCGACCACTGTTCCGTACGTGTTTTCTTTTCCAACCGTTCCCGCAATGATTTCCTGAAAATCCATTTTGAAAGAGCGGAAGAAATGTTTTGGCAGGTTGGCGCAGTGGAAACAAACTGCTTTGTCGGGATCATCGGCATAATTGTTGTTCCAATCGAGCAGAGCGGAAGGCGTTCCCGACGCCAGCTGCAGCGCATGCATACCGAGCACGCCGGCAATATCGACCTCGCACGCGCTTGACAGCAACTGGTCACTCATCATGCTCATGACCGTGCACGGCACCACGCCAAAATTTTCTTCCAGCGACGTCCAGCACTGGACCGCGCTGATTTGCACCTCGGCCTTCGCCATCCATTGATCGATTACGGCACCGAGTTTCGCCATCTTCATCAGTGACGGCGCCGGCACATGGCTTGAATCTACATATTTCTTGATCGACGCCAGCTTGGCTTGCGCGGCGTCGTCGTTGTCTTTCATGCGATCGATGCGCCCGAGCACCTCCGACAGATCAAGGGTTTCTATCGAAATTCCATTCGCTTCAAGAATCTTTTCGCTATAACGCACCGTGTTAAACGCCGCTGGGCGCGCCCCAATGGCGCCTACCCGCAGATTGCGAAATCCGTTCACGATGCGGCACACCGCCGCGAACCACTGCAAGTCCATCTTAAACTCCGGCGAATCCGGCGCCTCCGTATGGAGTGTCGTTATCGAATACGGAATGCCGTACTGGCGCAGGTTGTTGCAGGCCGACATCTTGCCGCAAAAGCTGTCGCGCCGGAATGCAATCGTCATCTTCTTCGGATCGTCCGGAGTCGCCTGGATCAACACCGGGACGCGAAGATCTGCCAACCGCAACGTGTCGGCGATTGCCCGCTCTTCGCCGAAGTTGGGAAGCGTAACAATGATTCCATCAATGCGATGTGCGTTCTTCTTGAAAAGTTCGGCGCAACGCCTCGATTCCTCTCGAGTCTCGACGGCTCCGTACTTGCTCTCCTCGGGGGTCAACGTCACAACGTCGATACTTGCACTCTCGAGCGCGCGAATTATTTCTTCCCGGCCGCTCTTGGCAAGGTGATCGGGGAAAAAGCCCCGGTTGCCCACGATAACTCCCATTGTCATTTTCTTAGCAGCCATAAGTGCCCCTAACTATGAATCGCGCGCACAAACACTCGCGGCATCCGCGCCCAATAGTGTGTTTCAGATCTCCGGACTCGAACACCGGAAGGAGTACGGTCATTTCACTCCTTTTTCTGTCCGTAATACGCGTTGTCGCCATGCTTGCGGAGGTAATGGCGGTCGTGCAGCGGCTTTCCAATTGCGCCAGCCTCACCGTTAATCGTAATCGTGAAAAATGCCATGCGTGCGACCGCCTCGAGCACAACTGCGTTGTGGGCTGCCGCGCTGACATCCGGCCCCCATGTGAAGGGACCGTGATGGGCGACAAGAACTCCGGGAACAGATCGCGGGCAGCGCTCGCGAAATAAGCGCACAATCGCGTCACCGGTATTTTTCTCGTAATCATGGGCAACATCGCGTTCCGACATCGGCTCCGTTACCGGCACGGGACCGTGAAAGTAATCGGCGTGGGTGGTTCCGAAGCACGGTATCTCGCGTCGCGCTTGCGCCCAGGCGGTCGCGTATTCAGAGTGGGTGTGCACCACGCCACCGATGTCCGGAAATGCCTTGTACAAGACCAGGTGCGTGGGCAGATCAGACGATGGCCGCAACTCTCCTTCAACGATCTTGCCGTCGAGATCGCTCACGACCAGGTACTCGGGCTTCATTTTGTCGTAAGGCACGCCGCTGGGCTTTATCACGACCAACCCTTCGTCGCGCGCAATACCGCTCGCATTTCCGAAGGTGTCAAGTACCAGGCCGCGCCTGACCAATTCGAGGTTGGCCTCGAGCACCTCCTCCCGCAGCCGCGTCAGAGAGGACTTCGATATTGCTGCGTGCTGGTTCGACACATCGTTTCCTTTGGTCCCGGTCGCGGCGCGTAGATGGCAGAGGAACAGCAGAGCAACCGAACCTCGAATTATCTCCATTAGAATCGGTTTTGTAAACGTTTACTCCCGAGCGCACGCCAATGCAATCTGCTGGTGTTGGGTCATCCTTTCTGCGGACTCCTAATGGACAAGGAATTCCATGCCTGCGGTCTTGTTTTTCGTGCACACGTTTGCTGACTTGCGCAACTGGCAGGGGAACTAGAAATCGTCTGGCCGCGGCAGGGGCAACTTTTCCTCTCGGCAGATCTTTTCAAGTTGCCCTCGGGACCAGGGTGCGTCGAAGTCGTAAAAAGCGTTGTACGGTTGTTGCAGAAGTTCAAGCACTCTGGCGCTCTGCGGATCGCTCCATGTGGGCAAAGAGTCTTTGGCCTGTTGTAAAGGCACTCCGCTCAATTTCAACGTGATCAGCGACTGCACGTTGCCGGGATGCAGAGAGAGCTCCTCCAGGCCGCCCTCCAAAATCTGTTTCCGCGCCATCAGGACTTTTCGCTCGCCAACGTTGTGCAGCAGCTGCATATATTTTTCAAACAGCACCCATTCGTTTACCAGCAAACCGATCTCCGACGGGCTAAAGGCCTGCCAAAAAGACACGGGATAATGCATGCACAGAAAACGGCCCAGCATAAAAGCGCCAGCATCGTATCCGGAAATGCGCTCGCGTGAACATTTCCCGAGCGCCTGCTTGAAAAATCTTGTTTTTCGCTCCTGGCTAAGCATCTCGAAAACATTGCTCTGCCCGAGATGGTCGCCGATGTCGCTCTGTAGCACGCCATCCGTATATTGCCATTCATGGTCATCAAACCAGCCATTGACAAGATTTCTGGCTTGTTCCGATTCGCCTCGCAATTCAAAGTTGACCAGCCGGGTGACCTCATTGAGCGACGCTATCTGATCGCACTGCAGGCTTTTCGTGAGCTGCTGGTAGTAACGGTAGGCATAAGCAATCGAGGGGAAAATCTTCCTTTCATCCTCTTCCAGATCGACAGTCTCACCTTTGATGTAGCGCAGAAACCTGCCGGTCACGAACTTGGCTTTGCCTGCATAAAGCGTTCTCCGCTTCGACGAAAGCGTGATCCAGTCGCCCTCTTTAATTTCTTCGCCCTCTGCGTTGATCAGCCCTCCGCCAGGCTTGAGCGCCACTCCATTTTTTTCCAGGCTGAGCAGCGCGGGGATGCCAAGGCTCTGACAGATGGTGACCACGTGAATGGCGGCTGAGGTGAGACTCACGATGGCGTCGACCTCGCGCATAACTACCGTGTCGGTGGGCACAAAAGTCTTCTTACACAGGCACACCTTTTCGCCCATGCTTTTGGCGCGCAGGGCGGCTTCGCCGCTGAAATAAAGCCGCGCCGAAACCGCGGACCGCGGCAATACGGAGATGCCGGAGCAAAAAGGCAGAAGCGTGTCGAAGACTTCCTGATCAATGGTGTCGCTGGTGAGCTGCTTGATGTGATACGGCCGAATGAGTTCAGTCACGCGCTTGCGAGAAACGGTGCCCGACTTGTGCATGTCGACGACAGCGGTGAACGCAGCACGTCCCGCCATTCCAGTTTCATTAAGCTGCAGAAGCGCAAACCACTGATGATGTGGTGTGGCTTCCACCGCAAATTCAATTGTCACTGGCGACTCAAACTGAAGCTCAAGCTCCGGCAAATGCGGAACGAAGTGGTATACCGCGGGAAAAGCGTGCTTGATCGCCTCCCGGTTGTCGAAAACAGTGGATTCGATCTCCGCCAAACCCGTCATCATCTCTTCGCCAAAAATGTTGTGCGCGGTCTGCAACTCTATTCCGAGCCCGGTCTGTGTGTGCCGGCTGGAAATCACTCCCGCATACGCGCTTTGGTCTCGAACCGTGCAGATCATTTTTTGCAATATCAGACTGGGATAGTGTTCGCTGCCTCGGCAAAGCGTCAAGACGAGCTCGCGGTTCTCTTCGAAATGCTTATAGGACTGGGCAGCGAAGAACTGGGCTTGAGCAAACGGGTCCTCGGTCAACGACCGGTTCGCTTTGCCAATGAGGTCGCATAATTGATCGATACATCGGTCCACTTGATGGGGTGGGAGATCGTGCCGGATTCCGCTGACGGCGGATTTATTTTTGTCACCGCCCAGCAGGCGTGCGATATTTCTGAGATTGTTGAGAAACATTTTATGAGCAGCCGTTGGCCCATATTCTTCTTCCAAAACCGAAAGCGTTCGCTCGGTGGCGCCAACGTTCAAATAGGTATCCATCACGCCGGGGATGTAGTGACTGGTTGCGCAGCGCACAGCAAACACAAGAGGAACGTGACTGCTGCCCAGTCGCTCCGCTGTCAGGATTTCCAATTGTGCGAGCGCGTCCGCTAAATGCGCATCAAGGTTGTGATCACGCTCGATATAGGCCCGCGCAGTGAGAACAGTAAATTCCGGCACGGGATAACCAAGCTGACAAAGCTTCAGAAGGATCGATGCTTTCTGGCTGATAATCTGCCCGGAGTGCGGCTCACGGCTGGTGCAAGGAACGACAAAACAATTCTCTGCCGGCTCAGGCTCGGCGGTGCACTTTCGCGTCGAGTGCGCTGCTGTTGAAAGCTCAGCGGCTGCTTCTGCATCGCCGTGGCGGGCCTCCAGGATCAGCAATAGGTGATGTTTTGCTTCCTTCGTATCAGTCTGGATCAGCAGCGGCACGTCGCACTCGCTCACAGCGATGCTGTCGGTCGTGCCGTCAGCGAGTTCGAAATCGATATTCGGAGGGGAGTAGCCTGGCTGAACGGCGGGATAGAGATTTCGCCGTGAGCTTAGCCTTCTCGGGTTAATGTAGTTGCCGCGAATTTTGAAATCGCGGATGGCGATTTTTGTAAGAAGCTCCATACGGTGGTTTCGTTTCAGAAAAGCTGTCTGATGGAGCGCTCAAGTATGGTTAAGTCAGCAAGAGGTGACATCTCATTTGCACAGACGTCACCTCAGCTTGCATGGCCCCCTAAAACGCGTGTACCTCTTCCAACACGGATTCTGCTGCCTTGATTCCGTACAAAACGTCGCGATCAATCGTCTGTTCCATCTCGTGCAGCACCTCGGGAAGCTCTGTTCCGTCACGCGCCGCCACCAACCGCCCAAGCGCCAGGGAGAGAGAAAGAATCGCGTTCATGCCGAGGTTTGCCTTTCTCTGCATGACATTGACTTTCTCTTCAGCGGAAGCGTCGGGCCTGATCTTGCCACGTTTCACTGCAAGATCCAGTTCCATCAACAGAAGCTCGCGATCGATGTCGGCAAGACTGCCCAACGACGAGATCCTCTGGCCCAGAAACTGCGGTGCGACCACCTCGGTCACGTTCGCGACAGCGTTCAGGCACCCTTTGCCGCCGTAGCGCTTCGAGCGTACCCACAGGTCTGCCAGCTCCGGATCTTCTTTGGTGAGCACCTCAGGCTTCACATCGGGAACAAAGCGATAGGTTTTTTCTTTCTCTTTGTAGACGAAGTATTGCGGGTATTTCCGGGTGAGCGGTCCGGCCTCGATGATGCTGTCGACCAGGTGAATCGCTTCATCAGTTCCAGCCGAAACGCCGAGCGGCGTGGCCGCTGTGAACTTCATGCCGTTGTCGAGCATTATGACAACACCGACGGTCGGAATGCCCGCGTTGGTGGGTTCTTCGTGCGCGGAGATGTCGGCGATAATGAGATCCGGATCGAGCTTGCGAGTGATCCGCACGCCTTTCTTCGCCATCTCCATTAGCTCGACCACCCTACCGTATTTCACAAGCCGCTCCGTGTTGGCGCCGCCGCCGCATTTCAATCCGAGAGCGCCGACTGCAAAGCTGATGTCGGCTTCCATAACTTCGTTCGGAGATTTGGAACGGTGCGACACGACGAGAGCAAGCCCCATCTTTTTCGCGGTGCGAGTCGCCAGCAGTGTTTCGCTCAGAGAACCGATCTGATTCGCCTTGATCAGCGCCGTGTTGATCAGACCTTGCTCGGCGCATCTCTGGATGGTCGAATCCTTAGTCGTAACCAGATCATCCCCGATTATCAGGATCTCCTGGTCAAGTTCCTTCATTAATTTCTTCCAGCCTTCGTAATCGTCCTCTGCAAATGGATCTTCCAGCGAAACGATCGGGTACGTTTTCACCCACCGCACGTAGAGATCGACCATCTCGTCCGTGCTGAGCACTTTCGGATCTTCTGCCCGCCAGAAGAGATATTGGCCGATCGATTCTTTCTCACCAGTCTTCTCCCGATAGGCATTGCTCAGTTCGCTTGCAGCCGGGTCAAGAGCGAGACAAACATCGCGATCAGGTACAAAGCCGCATTCCTCGATCGCCTGCACCGCGACCCGCAACGCTCTTTCTTCGGGGATCAGGTCGGTCTCAGCTTTGGCGTACGATGCGACGATGCCTCCTTCAAGCCCGATGCCGACGAAATTCAAACCCTCCGTGTCCTGGATGATCTGAATCGCGCGGCTCTGGAGCATGTTGATCATGCGCTGGGCTTCGATGTAGTCCTTGGCGGTGAGCGGCAGGAACATCAGTTCCTGGAAGCTCAGATTGCCTCCCATATCTTCGGTATGGCGGCCGCCCTGAATGGAGTTTCTGAACTCCCACGGGGCGAACACCACTCGACCATCGGGAAGCTGCAATTCCTGCAAACGGTGCAGACGCAGTTTGCGCCGCAACTCGGAAGGCTTTACCCCACGCGCTTCGCCGATTTCGTGGACCGGCTCCGCGGCTCTGACCTGCGAGGCCTTACTAGCCGCTTCTTCCTGCCGGGATTGGAATGCCTTGTATTTTCCGGGGTCTGAAAGCAAGAAGTCGAGCAGAGCAACGGCCCCGATCGTGAACAGTGCTCTTCCGATGTAGACCGTCGCGGGCGAAGCCGCATAGAGGCCAAGCAAGATCAAGAGAATCCCCGGGCCAAACGTAAATTGGCTGAGCATCTTGCTCGCTTCCGGCCCAGCTGCTGCCACGGCGAGGTTCTGCGTCTTTACGGCAGGATGGAAGCTTCCCGCCTCTTTGTGCACGCCGACGAAACGCCCATAAGGTATCTTGATGAACATCTCCGCATACCAAAGCGTTCTGTTCCAGAAACCCTGTTTCAGTTTCTCCGCGGCTAGGCCGGCAAGTTCTGGGCGTAAATTGTTGGTCTTGACCGCCGTTAAATAATGCCCCATTTCGTGAACGGCGATATTGATGTGCCATGCCGCGTACCAAATCGCCGACGAGATCACGACTTCCACGCTCAAGAACATCTGCCGCAGCACCGCAAACTTCGACGCAACGTGCAGAGGAATGCTGAGCAATGAAGTCAAGAAGGCGGCGTGGAATGAGACCAGCTTGTGGTTGGCGATGATCCAGCCGCGATCCAGCCGGGGCATTTCGCTGGCTGAATTGAATGTGGGAAGCAGGTTCTGGGCAAAGCTGCGAGATACTCGATAAACTCGGGAGAGAGAATCTTTCCAATTTAGAACAGGATGACTGCCAATTGAATTCCTGGAATGCTGCACCATGGCGTGCTCCAATCGGGTGACGTTGGTCGATCCAGGGTGACTCGGTTGGAGTGCCGCTAGCTGTCGGACGGCTGCAGCAGATGCTGCCTTGGCTCCGGAATCACATCTGGGTCAGTGTCGAATCAGTTCACACTGGCTGAATTGTTGTATATGGGGGTGTTCACGGTCTGTGATTCACATCACGTTGGCGTGTGCTCAGAAGCCAAGCGTGTATTCCCGAACCGTGGCCGCTGTTGGAATCGCGCGCCACCACAACTCTGGCAATAGGTGCTCACGAAATGGGCGAAAAGAAATGGCCGTCGAGGACGGCCCCCCCACCTCATTTTATTTATTCTCGAGGTCAGTCTGCGGCGAGCCCATGATCAGGGCCTGGTCATGCTCGAGCGAGCTGCGGCGAAGATTTTGCGACTGCTGCAGAGCATTCTGAGCTAATTGCGTTTGTCCCAGTTTGCGGTAAGCGACATACAACTGGTAGTGCACGTTCCCGTAGTGATCGGAGCGTGCGGCCTTTTCGAGATACGGAATCGCATCCTTGAAATCTCCCAGCCGAACGTAGGTAGTGCCCAGCAGGCTGCTGGCCTCCGACAAGTCTGGCTGGATCCGAAGCGCTTTCTGCAGATTCGGAATTGCTTTCCCGTTGTCACCGTCCTGAACATACAACCGGCCCAGCAGATACAGCGCACGCGGCCGCGAGCTGTCAATTGCCAATGCGGCCTGGAGCTCCTTCTCCGCATCTGCGTCCGAATGTTTCTCGATATAGACATTTCCGAGCGCTTCATGCAATTCCGCGCTGTCCGGCTGGATTTGGATCGCGGTTTGCAGCTCCTTGATCGCATTATCAAGATCCTGTCGAAGCTCGAGACCTTCTGCCCTGAGCTGGTGAGTGCGCCACGAATCCGGGAACGATTCTTCTAATCGCGTGTAAGACTGGGCACCCAGAGCCTGATAGGTCCGCGACAGCCAGTAACTGGCTTCGGCATTTGCTTTCGTGACGCCTTTAATTTTTCCCAGGATTTCAGCTGCCGAGTCATATTGTCGTAAAGCGAACTCCGCTTCCCCGAGCATCAGACGTTGCGAGTCGGTCAGCGCTCCCTGCTTTTGCAAGAAGCGGATGCAGGAAGAGTATTGATGCGAACGGCACGGGTCCTGCTTCCCCTGAGCGCGATTCGCTTTTGTAGACGCGATCAGCTCATTCCGCAACGCTTTCGATTCCTGGTCTGCGCGATCGCTCTCATTCGCAAGGGAATAAAGGCTGGCCATCAGAAAATGTCTGGCTGGGCTTTCGGAAACACTTTCCAGTGCAATCACAGCGTTTCTGGCTTCGTCAGCTGTAAGCTCGATCGAGGGAAATTCTTTCTGTAAAACCAAAAACTCCGGCGATATTTCCCACGCCTTCACGACAGCTTCGAGACCAGCCGGCGCTTGCCCCTGTTTCAGCGCCAAATCCGCCAGGCCGAGCCACGCGAGTTCTGCCCGGGAATCGAGTTCAATTTCGCGACGAAACTCCGCTTCAGATTCCTGTAGCTTTCCCGAATGCAAGTAAACGTGGCCGAGTGATGTATGCAAGCCGGGCTGCCGCGGATCGATATTCAGCGCCTTGCGGTATTCCTGGGCCGCTTCATCCCAGCGGTTGCGTTCGAACAGCAGATCGCCCAGGAAACGATGTCCCCAGGCCGAGTCCGGATATAAGTGCGCTCCGCGATACGCCAGGCGCGCGGCCAAATCAAGGTATTCATGGCCGAGCTTGAACCAGGCCTCGCTTTTGTCTCGATCCAGAGTTGCGCCCTGTTTGAATTGTTCCGCTGCACCACGGAAATTCTGTTCGCCCAGGTAATACGAGGCCAGCGCCTCACGCGCCTCGCGGTTCGATGGGTCGAGCTTCAACGCTCGCTGTAGAAATGGGAGGCCCTTCTGCTGAGAGCCCAGCTTCAAATAATCCATGCCCACAATCACATTGGGGGTCAGCAGATTCGGCTTTTGCGCCAGGGCCTGAGTCAAGTACTGCACCGCTAAAGCGTAGTCGCCAACGCTGTGGTAAGCGAGGCCAAGGTTGACCTCGCCTTCTACCAGAGTTGGATCAAGCGCCAATACTTTTTGGAATTCTGCTATTGAGCGCGGGAAATCTCCTTGCCGAAGCGCTTCCTGCCCCGCCCGGAAATGCTCTACCAGCTGCTCTTCGGAAGACTGGCATTCTGCCAACCGCGCAGCAAAAGAGAAAACAAGAATGAATAAGCTCAAGATGATGACACGCGAACTGGTCTCTTGAGGGCACATCAGGAAGGTTTAACTGAATTGATGGTAACAGAGAAAAGGCCCGGGGCGAGAACCCCGGGCCGTGCCGTCAGAAGCTAATTCGCAATCCAAACTGGATTGTGCGTGGAAGGTTGTATTGACCGGTAACCTGGCCAAAGTTTGGCGATCCAAAACTCGTGTTAGGAGGATTGAATTGGGTTCGGTTGAAGATGTTGAAGAATTCTGCTCGGAATTCGAGCGCGAGCCTGTCATCCGGGCCGAATTTCGTACTCTTGAAAGCCGCGAAATCAAAGTTCTTGATGCCGTCGGCGCGAACGTTTGGTTCGGTTCTTCCATCGGTCCCGTAGCCATAATTGTTGGTGAACGCATACGCCGACGTATTGAACCATTGATTCAATCGCGTGGCGAGCGATCCTGAAGTGTCTCCTCTGTGACCTACGACACTAACACGCGGGCAGCCAACGTTCGGAATTCCCGTACTGCCAAGCAGGCCGTAGCTGCCGCTGCAACCGAGGCTGAGTGGAAATCCACGCTGTAATGTAATGATGGTGTCGATTCCCCAGCCGCCAACAATCTTGTCGGCTACTGGGTTCATGTTGTTACCGAACTTCCTGCCCTTTCCAACTGGAAGGTCCAGAACGCCCGAAAGCACGAACCGCTGCGGAACATCGAAGCCATCCAAGCTCCGCTCACCGCGAAGATTGTAGGCGTTGGAATCTCCCCATTGCGGTGCTTGAGCCTCAAGCCAATTGATCTCCGAGTTGGTGTTATCGATCAGTTTCGCGACCGTGTAACTGGCAAGAATGCTGGCTCCAGCAGCGAAGCGCTTCTGGAATTTCGCCTGCATCGAGTGGTAAATCGAATCGCGGTCGTCAGGCTCTGCCATGGACACGTCATCAAACTGGGGATAGGGGAGGAGAAGCTTACCCGCTGGTATGGTTGGGCTGGTTCCTGTTCCGCCAGACTGAATTACCCCTAAAAACGGGTTCGGGACTGACGCGGTCAAACTGTTGACGATAGCCGTGTTCGCCGCGCTCGGACCACCTTGCGGCAGGTCGCTCAACGGCATTTGATCGATATCCTGGTTGTGGGCGGGCAAATGCGTGCCCTTCGATCCTGCGTAGGCGACATCGATCAGCGAATTGCCCGGTAGCTGCCGCTGGATGTCGAAATTCCACTGCTGGACATAAGGAGGAGGGAAGTTGGTAAGAGCTGCACTAACGCCCGTACCTTGCACATTAATCAGTGCCTGGTTTCTATACATCGGCTGGATGATCCCGTTCGGGAACGGGTTGCTGATCGGATTTAGCGGCATCTGCACGTTACCTACTTGTTGGGACGCGAGCCATGGCGTCGCGAAGCTGTTGGTGAACAGGTTGTGCGGCGCATCGTCCCAGCGAACATCGACCGGCAAGAAGAACATGCCGTATCCGCTGCGAATCACCGTGTTTCTGTCGAGCTGATAGGAGAAGCCGATACGCGGTGCAACATTTTTCCATGCAGGGAACGGCGTACGGCTTGAAAATGCCGGAGAATGCACCACGGCGAATTCGCCCTTCAGGTTTGGAACAGACGGAACAAGGCTGGCAATTGGGCTGGGTACATTCGGTAGAAAGACAACTTGGCGGTCAAAGCGTTCAGTCCAGTCTCCCTGCCAATCAAAGCGGGCGCCCAGGTTGAGGGTCAGTTTGCGAGTGGCTTGCCAGGTGTCGCCGGCATAAAAGGCATAGTACCTAATCTCCTCTGCCATCCTACCCGGGGTGGTTACGTTGGAGTTGTTGTTGTCCCCATAACCAAGTAGGAACGAAGCAACCCCCTGCCCGGACGTAGCTCCAGGCTGATTCAGTGGATTCGCAGCGGTCATTCCAGCGTCGAACTGGAACAGGCCTGCCGGCTGATTCGACTGATAATAGTTGTTTTGCAGCAACCGGAACTCGCCGCCGATTTTGAGGGTGTGCGAGCCGATAATTCTCGACAGCATGGGATTGACGTTCAGAGTGCCGTCGTAGGCGCCGATTCCGCTTCCTGTCCCGGCCGAGCACCAGCTGCCAGAGCCCCAGAGATTATCGCCCTGTACTTGCGAAATGCAAACCGTCGGCAGGTGAGTATACGTGAACTGAGGAGCAAGAGCTGCCCAGTTCGGTCCGAACTGGGAAAGGCTAATGCCCTTGCTAAGCGGGGTTCGGACGTAGACGTAACGCGTATAGCCAGCGTGTAGATCGAGGATGGTCTTGGGCGAGAAAGCGATCGTATCCGCCACCGCAATCTGCTTGGCAACCGTGTTCTCGGTACAGCGGTCGGAACAGACATCCTTGAACGGGCTGTCGGGCAGGGAAAGAATCGAATTGCGGGTGAAGCGTCCGAAAATTCTCTGCCTGTCGCTCAGGTTGTAATCGATACGCTCGTTGATCTGGTTAATGTCGCCGCCGGTACTGAAGCTCTCGATGAAGTTGTTCTTTTCGCCGGGTTGGTTCGGCAACGGAAAGTAATTCAGCAATGCGAGAGCGGTCGGATCCAGCCGATTTGCTGGAATGACATTGCCCGCGAATTGTGTTCTGCAAGTCCCCCCGCCGGCCGCGCACGCCGAAGTCGTGAGCGGGTCGTAAATATTGAAGCCTGATTGGGAAAAGTCTCCGGTGCGCTCCAGAGCGGTTGGCACCGTGGTGTTGAGGGTTTGCCCCTGGCGCAACCGAAAGCCTTCGTAACTGGAGAAGAAAAACAGCTTGTCTTTTACGATCGGGCCGCCAATATTAGCTCCGAACTGGTTCTGGGTGAATGCGGGTTTGGCAATGGGAGTACACGTGCCGCTGGCATCGCATGTACGCGCGTAGTAGCCTCTTGCGTCAAAAACGCGGTTGCGCAAAAATTCGAACGCGGTGCCGTGAAACCCGTTCGTTCCGGACTTCGTGGTCAGGTTGATCACGCCGCCTGCAAACCGGCCATACTCCGGTCCCAGGTTGTTGGTTTGGACTTTAAATTCCTGAATGGCGTCCTGATCGGGAACGATGGTAACGACGTTCAGGTAAGAACCGTTCGTGGCAACGCCGTCCAGCAGAATTGCGCTCTGTCCAGCCTGGCCGCCGCCTATTTGAAAATCACCCATCGCAAAAGGATTGGCTCCGACCGGAGTGCCGCTCGAGTTGCCGCCGGCCGCGGGCGCACCTTGCGGAACAACACCTGGAACAAGCGCTACAAGAGCAAGAGGGTTGCGGCCGTTCAACGGCATCTCGGTCACTGTCCGGGATTCCACCACCTGGCCGAGCGATTGCGTCTCCGGCTGTAACAGCGGCGCTTCTCCAGTTACTTCGACGGTTTCAGTTTGCGATCCCACCTGCAGCGTCATGTCGACTCTGAGGCCGCTTTCAATGTTTACGACGATCGGCTCGCGCACGAAGGTCTTAAAGCCGCTCTTTTCTCCCTCAATGCGATAACGTCCCGGCAAAATATTGACAAACGTATATTCGCCGGAAGCGCTTGACTTAACCGTGTGTTTTTCCGAAGTACCGAGGTTAGTTAGAGTGACATTCGCATCGGACACCGCCGCTCCAGTGGAGTCTGTCACAGTACCCGCTAAGGTTCCATACACGTTCTGCGCTGGCGCAGTTTGCTGGAAACTAACACACACACTGAGAGCTACTAACAAAAGCCAAAACTTTCTTAACCCTTGCATGTCTCCTCCACTAAGCTTTTGCGTGGATTTTTTTCTTTGGTTGGCGGGCTCACGAGCCAGCAACAACGTTGATTGTGTTTTTCACCACGAGAGCTTGCAATAGCAGGCTGCTAAACTGAGGCAGCAGCAGTGCCGATTATTAGTTCCACTGGATGTAAGTAGTCAAGACAAAAACACATCTCGAACCGCAGTAAATATCGATTTTCTAAGGTTTTATAAGGTTTTTTCTGTACAGGTGTTTACTGTAGGTAATCTAAGGGTATTGCTGTAGGCAAGTTGTACGTGCATGCAAGCGAGAGCACAGAGTAACTCACCCTCACTTAGAAAACACTCGGACAATTCTACTTAGACCATCCGCGGTTCGGAACTAAGCCGGCAGATTCTTTGATCGTTATCAGCTGATTGGCGCCAATGCTTTTGAAGTGTTCCTGCAATCCGCTCGGCCAATAAACATCGATATCCACCGAAGTGGAATTGCCGAGGCCATAGTGTAGACGCGGATCATTGCAAGAAAAGAAACTGGATTGGCTAAGAACAGCGCGCGCCTGGATCTTTCCGCCATAGTGCACAATCACTCGTGCGCCAATAGCGCTGCGATTCGATTTCACGCCCTCCAGCTTCACCTTGATCCAGTTCGCATTTCCTTTTAGGTCATTTCGCAATAAGGATGGCGGTTCGTTCAAATTGATAACTAACATGTCGACATCGCCATCGTTATCGAAGTCTCCGAATGCGCACCCACGGCTGCAGTGCCGAGCGGCGACGCCTGGTCCGGCCTCATCGATCAATTCTTCAAAAACACCCTTGCCCAGGTTTCGAAAAACAGCTCGCGGTGTCTTGGCGGGATACTGAGGCAGTCTTTTCTCGGCCTCCGGATAGACATGCCCTGTAACCATGAACAAGTCTGGAGCGCCGTCGTTATCAAGGTCGATGATCCCAGCCCCCCAGCACACAAACCGGGTCTCTACTCCCAGGCGGGACGCACGCGTCGCATCTTCAAAGTTCGCCTTGCCATCATTGTGATAAAGGATGTTGGCGTCATCGGCAAAATGAGTTTTGAAGATATCGAGATGCCCATCCAGGTCGTAATCTCCAACTCCGACTCCCATCCCTGCCTGCTCCATGCCATCGTCGCTGAGCGCGACACCGCGAAGTACGCCTTCTTCCCGGAAGGTTCCGTCATGGTTGTTCATGAATAAGAGGCTGGGCGTTGAATCGCAAGCCACGTAGATATCTGGCCAACCATCTTCATCGAAGTCTGCGCAGGTTACGGTCATTCCATAGCTCGGCGTGGCTCGAGTGATTCCAGCGCGCTCGCTTACATCGGTGAAAGTTCCATCGCCGTTGTTTCGATACAGAGAATGCCTGCCGGTTGCGAGCCCTCGCGGACCGCATTCAACCGGAATTCCCTTCCAGGTACAGTGACTGTTTTCGCCAGGTGTGGGCGCATCGTGAAATGAAAATCGCACATAATTGGAAACGAACAGATCGAGTTGACCGTCGCGGTCGAAATCCAGGAAACTGCAGCCCGCTCCCCAGCGTTCCTGCGCCTCCCAAAGCCCTGCCGCCTTCGTAACATCGCTGAATGTGCCATCTCCATTGTTGCGGTAGAGGACGTTGTGCCCGAAGCTGGTTACAAAGATGTCGTCGAAGCCGTCATTGTTGTAGTCTCCGACGCAAACTCCGCAGGCCCAACCTGTAAAGTGCAAACCGGCTTTCTCTGTGACATCCGTGAAAGTACCGTCACGATTGTTCTTGTAGAGACGATTGGTTGTTCCTGGAGGCGCACCTTCCAGGCGAGTACCCGACAACACGAAGAGGTCCATCCAGCCGTCATTGTCATAGTCAACAAAGGCGCATCCGCAGCCCGTCGACTCAACAATGTATTTCTTGCTTTCTACTCCGCCATAAATCACGGGTGCGCGCAGGCCAGCCTCTTCCGCAACATCGATGAAATGAGCATTGAATGGACGGCCTGAAGCCGCAGCCCGCGGCAATGGTTTGGCAGTGTGCGACGCAACACCCTGGGCCAGCAAACTGCCCGCGCGAAATCCCAGAGCCGCCGAGACTCCCAGCCGTGCAAATCCGCGACGCGTGAGATTCATAAAAGTCCGGCCATCCGGCCGTTTTCTATTATGTTTCGATGCTCATTAGCGCGATGCATTCGGAAAATGGCGGCAGAATTCTGAAGGGTTGGAAATCCACATCAGCTGGTCTTGATGTTAACTATACGACACCGACCCAATTTTAGGTGAGTCAGCGGGCTGATCTACGCGTCCGGCGATTCATTGTGCATATCTCACAAAGAAGCTGCTTTGCTTCCACTCCGGCCGATGATCGTCATTTGCCACGTTGATGAGCAGCCGCCGTATCACCTCTTCATACTTTGCGTCGGCTTCGAGATCAATTGGCTGCTTCACGTCGTCCGATGGCGCGTGGTAGTGGTTCTTCAGCCACGCATGATATGCATCCATTTCAGGAGTTCCGGGGTAAGCGCCTACATCAATCATCAGCGAGGGCACGCCGTGGCGGATGAAGTTGTACTGGTCGCTGCGGATGAAAACGTTGTGTTGTGGTTCAGGATCGGGCTGCACCGCAAGCCCGATGGCCTGGGCCGCCTCGCGAGCACGATCGCCGAGATCGGATTCCGCGAGCCCGTAAACAGTCAATACTTTCAGAGGAAAGATCGGCAGATACATGTCGGTATTGATGTCGGCGACGATAGATTGAATCGGCACGGTCGGATGCGCGGCGTAGTACTTCGAGCCGAGCAGGCCCTTCTCCTCGCCAGTGACCAACGTAAAAAGCACAGAGCGACGGAGGTTTGCTGGATCTTTGAGGAAGTTCTCGGCCATGTCGAGGAGTAGCGCGCTGCCGGAGCCATTGTCCATCGCGCCGTTGTAAATGCGGTCGCCGTTGATTGGCTCGCCGATTCCGAGGTGGTCGAGATGGGCCGAAAGCACAACATATTCGTTCTTCAGAGTGGGGTCCGTGCCGGGGAGCTTGCCAACAATATTGGCCGATTCGACCTTGTTCGTTTCCACTTTGGTTTTAGCCTCGAGTCCGACTGGTAGCGGGAAATGAGGCAATGGCTTGTGACGCTCTGCCAGTTCGATTACATCGCCTAATGCGTGCCCGGACCCGACGAACAATTTCTCGGCATGCGCCGGGTTGAAATACACAGTGAGTTGCTCCCCTGCAGTCTCGTCGAACTCGGGATAATCAAGTTCCATGGAAGGCTTTTTGCGACTCAGTGCCAGGCGCGGCCACGGAATCTCCACCAGCGCAGGGTTGCTGATCGTAACCATTCCGATCGCGCCAACGCTTTTCAGAGCCTTCCATCGCTCCGCGGTGGTTTGATAGTGGGACGCCACTGCGCCGGCAACTTCGGAAGGAGAGCCTGATATGGTCACGACCAGCTTGCCTTTGCAGTCGAGACCGGCGAAGTCGTCGTAGTTGGCTTCGGGAATCTTCAGCCCATAGCCGGCAAAGACCAAACCGGCCTTCACGGAAGGTGCCGGCATAACCCGTGTGCTGATGATGGCGTCTTCACCGAGCGTAAGCGGTTCCCGTTTGCCGCCGTCGATCAGCGCCAGGCTGGACCGTTCTTCAACCAGGCGTCGCGAAACAAACTTTACCGGCTGATAGAAACCCTTCACTCCGGCGGGCTGGACTCCAGCCTTCTGCAATTCCCGAATCGCGTATTCCTGTGCGGCATGCTCGCCGCGGCTGCCGGTATCGCGGCCCTCCATTTTGTCATCGGCGATGACCTTGACCCTTTCCCACCAACTCTGCCCGTCAAAATGAAGCGAGGCGTCTGGTTTTGGCTGCTGTCCCGCAGCAAGCACAAATAAGATGGATGCGGCAACGAGTGAACCTGCGAACCTGTGGTGCAATCTGGCCTCCAGTAAAAGCAGATAGGATATCTGATAAGTCGTTGCGGCGCAGATTGTCGCAGTGTGGATATAGCGATCTGTAAGCAGCTGAAAGAATGGCTCCTCAGGTAGGACTCGAACCTACAACCCTCCGGTTAACAGCCGGATGCTCTGCCATTGAGCTACTGAGGAGTGTGTGCGGCGAACTTCGTCTTTCACATAATAACATCGCCGCCCGCTGAACGCGCAGCCCAATGTCACACCTGGATTCAGAATGGCGCCATCAATCGGCGGCCCTCGATTCTTGACGAAAATGTCAGCAGTTTGCGGCGACTCTTCTTGAATGACATCTGAACCACTCCTTCACCGCAGTTTTTTCACGGCAAAATTTCGAACTGCGCGATCGCCAACGAAGCGGGTTCGGACAGCCCGCACGTCCACTACACTTTTTGTTACTCTTACAGCTTGCCTTTTGCGAGTGAGGTGCTGCATGTCTGGAGGAGTGCGCTTGACGTTCTTTGCCGTTCTGCTTGTTGTGTTCGCCGTTGCATTGCTGGCCAAAGACGCCTCCACCTCTCCGCCGCCTGTTGCGGGCCCTCCTCTGGCGCCGCAGAAGCCGGTCAAAGAAATCATCCAAGGCCACACGATCCTCGACCCGTACCGCTGGCTTGAAAATGCTGAAAGTCCCGAGACCGGGAAATGGGTGGAAGAGGAGAACGCCTATACACGCAAGAGGCTGGATCCGCTTCCCGCACGCGAGCAATTGCGCAAGCGTCTCACAGAGCTGCTCTCGATTGGAAGCGTGACTGCGCCGCAGATTGGCGGCCAATACTACTTTTATACGAAGCGCGAGGGCACGCAAAATCAACCCGTTCTGCTTGTACGCGGAGGGGTGCACGGAGCTGAACGAACTCTGGTCGACGTGAATCAGCTCGCCGCCGACGGCACGGTGGCGCTTGACTGGTGGCAACCATCCGAGGACGGGAAATACGTGGCCTACGGCACCTCGCCCAGCGGCTCCGAAGACAGCACATTGCACATCGTCGAGACTGCAACCGGCAAGCTGCTTGACGATGCGATCCCGCGCGCACGCGCCGCAAGTGTCGCATGGAAACTCGACAATTCCGGCTTCTTCTACACGCGATATCCGAAGAAAGGCGAGGTCCCGGAAGGTCAGGACGTCTATAACCGGCACGCGTTTTATCACGAACTCGGCGCCGATGCGGCGAAGGATCCGCTGATTTTCGGCGAAGGACGCGATCCGCAGGATTGGCCTGATGTGCAGCTCTCGAACGACGGGCGCTGGCTTCTCATTACCGTGGAGCAAGGCTGGACAAAAAGCGAACTCTACCTGCAGGACCTGAAGACAGGCACCGCGGCGGTACGCATCACCGAAGGGAAAGAATTCCTTTACAGTGGCGAGATTTTCAACGGCAAGATTTTCATCACCACCAACGAAGACGCCCCGCGCTATCGCATGTTTGTGGTCGAAGCGTCCGCCCCAGAGCGAAAGAACTGGAAAGAGATTATTCCTCAGGGCGATGCGATTCTCCGTGGAGAGCTGATCGTAAACGGACAGTTGCTGACGCAATATGAAAAAAACGCGAACTCACGATTGAAACTATTCTCGACCGAGGGCAAGCCGATCGGGGATGTGGCGCTTCCTGCCATCGGCACCGTCTCTGGGCTCGGCGGCAGATGGGACCGCAAAGAAGTTTTCTTCCTGTTTGAGTCCTACACAATCCCCGACTCCGTCTATCAAGTTGACCTGCAAACGCGCGGAACATCGCTGTGGGAGAAGGTGACCGCTCCCGGGATTGATCCAGACCAATATGAGGTGAAACAAGTCTGGTTCGATTCCAAGGACGGCACGCATGTTCCCATGTTTGTTTTTCACAAAAAAGGTTTGCAGCTCAACGGCAAGAATCCAACCATGCTGACAGGCTATGGCGGCTTCAATATCAGCCTGACACCCGATTTTTTTGGCTATCGTTATCTCTGGCTGGAGCACGGCGGTGTGTACGTGATCGCCAATTTGCGTGGCGGCTCGGAGTTTGGCGAGGACTGGCACCGCGCCGGAATGTTGGGCAACAAGCAGAATGTTTTCGATGATTTCGTCGCGGCGGCTGAATATCTCATTTCGCAAAAGTATACGGACAAGGACCATCTCGCGATTCGCGGCGGATCGAATGGCGGCATGCTGATGGGCGCGGCGCTTACTCAACGCCCGGATTTGTTTCGAGCTGTGATCTGCCAGGTGCCATTGCTCGACATGCTGCGCTATCAGAATTTTCAGATCGCAAGGCTCTGGATACCGGAGTACGGCTCTTCCGACGATCCGCAACAATTCAAATGGCTGTACGCGTATTCTCCGTACCACCACGTAAAACAAGGTGAGGAGTATCCGGCGATCCTTTTCATGACGGCGGATAGCGACAGTCGCGTCGATCCAATGCACGCAAAGAAAATGGCAGCGCTGATGCAGGCCGAGGCAGCGAATGGCCGCAACCCGGATCGTCCGATTCTGCTGCGGGTCGATACAAAGGCCGGCCATGGCGCAGGCAAACCGATAGCCAAGGAAATCGAAGACTGGACCGACATTTACTCGTTTGTATTTTGGCAGTTGGGGATGGAATGATCATGCTCACGCGGTGAGCCAACGCAAGTTGCGAGCTCGATATTGGCTGCCGTAGACGTGCTCGATGCTCGCGGCTCACCGCTCATAACTGTTTTATGCCCGAACTTCCCGAAGTCGAAACCATTGCTCGCGGGCTCGCTAAACGAGTCGTGGGCGATGTAATCGAGTCAGTTTGGCTGGGATCGAAGCCGGAACCGCTCAAGTCGCCGGCAGCAACGATCGCTGCGGCCCTAAGCTCGAAGAAGATTACGGATGTGCGCCGATCGGGAAAGCATATCGTCTTCGATCTTGAAGCCACTGAAAACGGCCCCCGATCGGCCCAATGGGTTGCTCATCTTGGAATGACTGGGAGCTTCCTGGTATGCCCGCCCGACGCCGAGGTAGCGAAGCACACGCATGCAATTGTTAAGCTGAGTTCTGGGCGTGAGCTTCGGTTTGTTGATCCACGGCGATTCGGACGACTCAGCGTCATTGAAAAATTCGAGGCGCCCGGTGCTGAACCGCTCAACGTCAGCTTTGAGGACTTCATCCGGCTTTTTCGCGGACGCAAGACTCCCATTAAGAGCGCGTTATTGAATCAAAAATTATTGAGTGGAGTGGGAAATATTTATGCCGACGAAGCCCTGTTTCGCGCCGAGATTCGCCCTCGCCGCCGAGCCGCATCTCTTTCGCGCGATGAGCTCCGCCGGCTGCATGGTTCACTGAAGCGGATTTTGAAAGAAGCCATTCGACTTGGCGGGTCGAGCATCTCCGATTACGTCGATGCCAACGGCGACGAGGGCTTCTTCCAGTTAAAACATCGAGTGTATGGCCGGGAAGGCAAGCCATGCCTGGTGTGCAAGACTCCGATCAAACGCGTCGTGATCGCGGGGCGCAGCAGCCATTATTGCCCGAAATGCCAGAAGTAACTGTTGAGCGACGGACGTCCCCCGGGAGTTTGTCCTGAGCGAAGTCGAAGGATCCAGTCGAGCGAAGCTCGACCATTCCAACCTTGAGCAAGTTATATTCCGCACGGGCGAGGACGCCCGTGCCTCCATCGCAATAAACAGAAAAGAGACTAGCTTCCGGTAAACTGAATACTGCGATCTAAACCAACAATCTCAAATAGCTACGATGCCTTTCCTGTTCCCGCATCCATTACATAAATTCTTCCCGGCCCGGCCGCCTGCACATTGTTTTTCTCGAAGCATTCCTTAATCCGCCTGCGGAGTTCGCGGCTCACAGCGTACTGCTTGTTGGGGCGAGTCTTGATTAACATCAGATACTCAGCTTCGCCATTGCCCACGCGATCGATCCCGGGCACATCGATGTCGCTCACAATGTCGGCGTCGAAGCGTTCGTCGTGGCGCACCTCTTCCCCAACCTGCTTCAGCAGAGCAACGATCTTGTCGCTGGGTTCGCTGTAGGCCACCGTGATCCGCATTGCCAGCTGTGACCAATCGCGGGTCGTGTTCGAAACGATCTGGATCGAACTGTTGGGAACAATGTGTACAGTTCCATCGTCGTCGCGCAGAACGGTGTTGCGGAGGCTCATGCGTTCCACGGTTCCCTTAACACCAGCAATGCGCACCGTGTCACCGATGTCGTATTGATTTTCCAGCAGGATGAAAAATCCATTGATGAAATCGTGCACCAGCGTCTGCGCGCCGAAACCGATCGCCAATCCTGCGATGCCGGCGCTGGCCAGCATCGGGCCCAAATTCAGCCCGAGCAGCGAAAGCACCTCGAGCGCGGCGACAAAAAAGATGACGAACACGCCCACGCTCGTCACAACGCCGACAACCGTTCTGAATTGCTGCACGCTGACCCCGGACGGCAGCTTGCGGATATGTATCTCGGCGCTCTTTCGCGAAATCGCCCGCAGAATCCTGGTCAGAATGTAGGCTCCCACCAAGACCAGCACAATTTTGGGCGCATCATGGCGCAGGAAATTCAGCGTATCTTCGCGCCAGTCGCGGAAAAGCGCCGACAGCTTGGCCTCGCTGGGGAGTTTCGTTTGCCAGGTCAAAAGCGACATTTAGAGCCAGATTATAGCAATCACCGACGAAAATCCCTTCAGCTTAGAGCGCATATAATCGACGAAAAGGGGTCCACCGTGCATCGCATATTCGTGTTCCTGCTGGCATTTCTGCTCTTATGTGCTAATTCGTGGCTCTTTTCCCAACAGCAACCTCCCACGCTACCCCCATTGCAGGGGTCAGGTGTGCCCGGGCGAGAGAACGAGCCGAGCATTCCGCCTGATATGCAGAAGGAGATGGAAAAGAAGGCAAATGAGCAGCGCCATGCCGACTTGAAGCGCGATACCGATCGATTGCTGAAGCTTTCCACTGAACTGAAGGAGTACGTCGACAAGACGAACCAGAACGTCCTTTCGCTCGACGTGATCAAAAAAGCGGATGAAATCGAAAAGCTGGCGCACAGCGTGAAAACGAAAATGCGAGGCAGCTACTAATGCCTCTTCCCCAAACAGAGGCGCCCGGGCGTCTTCAGGCGGCGCTGACCTCGCGCGGGCTTCGTCTCACCCACCAACGGCGGACCATTCTCAGCGTTGTCGAAACCGCAAAACAACACCTGGACGCGACCGAGATCCTGCGCCAGGCGCGGCGAATCGATCCCGGAATCGACCGCGTAACGGTTTATCGCACGCTCAAACTTCTGAAGCGATACGGTCTAGTAGACGAACTCGATTTGATGCACATGCAGGGCGAGAAACATTATTACGAGCGGCGTCCGCAGCGCGATCACATACACATGGCCTGCCTGCGCTGCGGAAAGATCATCGAACTGGAAAGCGAGTTGTTCGACCGCCTCAAAGGGCAAATCCAGCGTGACAGCAAATTTCAAATAGTTGTGAGCCGGTTGGAAATTGGCGGCCATTGTTCGGACTGCCGCCGGCGCTCGCCGGAATAAGCATTTCATCGCCTTGCTTACCGAAATATTACAGAAGAAAAAATGCTTCATCCTTGAACTTTCCTCGCGAACGCCCTAGCATGTGTATTCCTAATTGCAACTGAGTTGCAACTACTCTTTGTCTTTTTAAATGCAACTATGTTGCAAGTACACGCTATGGCATTCCGAGCATGGATTCTCGCGTTGTCTCTGCTCCTTTTGGGAGTGCGTTGCCGTGCCCAGGAAAGTCTGTTCTTTGTTACTTACACGCATCACATGGAAGAACCGGGAAATCTCGAGGTCGAGACCTCAAGCGCCACCGGCATTCCGCGCGACGGCCAGCAACTCTACTTCGCTCCTTACGTCGAGTTTGAATACGGTGTCACCGCTCGCTGGACGTCGGAGGTTTATCTCGAGGGTCAATCAACTGCGGGAGACAACGCGGTGTTCACCGGCTGGCGTTGGGAAAACCGTTACAAACCGATGGACCGTGAACACTGGATCAACCCGGTCCTGTACCTTGAATACGAAGACCTGAATGAGGCGAGTCGGATTCAAAAAGAAGTGGAAGGTGGCGGGCCGGACCTCACCTCGCGCAATGCTTTACTCACCTCACAACGTGACCGCGAACTCGAAAGCAAGTTGATTCTTTCGCGCGACTATCGCGACTGGAATATTTCTGAAAATTTTATTGTCGCGAAGAATTTCTCAAAGTCTGAAGGCCTCGAATTTGGATACTCGTTCGGAGCATCGCGGCCTGTGGGCAGAATTGCCTCAGGCACGAACTGCAGGTTCTGCAGGGAGAATTTCATTATCGGTGCGGAAATGTACGGTGGACTCGGCAGCACGCTTGGATTCGGCGTGACCGGCACGACGCACTACATTGCTCCTGTGATGTCATGGATGCTAAGCGACAGCTCCAATCTGCGCCTTTCTACGGGATTTGGGCTGACGCATGAGAGCAATCCCGTGCTGATCCGGGTCGGATACTCATACGAACTGCAGGGATTTGGCTCGAAAATTTCAAAATTTTTCGGAAGACGCCCATGAAAGCATTCATCGCTGGACTGGGCCTCATCGTAACGTGCGGCGCGTATCTATTCACTCAGCACCTGAACTATCAGCCGGATCGCAACTGGCGCGCACCGGAAACCGCAGCCTCCCGGGCAAATCCGCTCTCTGCTAGACCTGAGACGGCTGCTGGCGGGCGGAAGCTCTTCCTTCGCAATTGCGCGGAGTGCCATGGAAACAACGGCGCAGGTATGGCAACAAAACACTCCGCTGACCTGCAATTGCCGATTGTGCAGCGGCAAAGTGACGGGACACTATTCTGGAAGATTACGAACGGCAACCCAGCTCACGGAATGCCGTCATGGAGCAAGTTGCCTGAACTCCAACGCTGGCAGCTGGTGCAGTTTATTCGAACTTTAAAATCTCCATCAGACTAAAGCCAAGAGCAGGTGCGCTCATGTCAGTCCGCAGCGGCCCTTGCTTCCTGTTTCTTAATCTCTGCCCCGATTCGCATGCCGTAGAACGAGCGATACACGAAGTAGTACGAGATCAAGAAGAACACCAACGCAAGTACTCGAGTTAGCGTGCTGTTCTTCGATGCCAGCTCAACTGCCAGCTCAACGGCAAGCAACCCGAACAACGTAGTGAACTTGATGATCGGATTCAGTGCAACCGACGAGGTGTCCTTGAATGGATCACCGACCGTGTCGCCTACAACGGTGGCAGCGTGCAACTCAGTTCCCTTCTGCTTGAGTTCGACTTCGACGATCTTCTTAGCGTTGTCCCAGGCGCCTCCCGCGTCGGCCATGAAGATTGCCTGATACAAGCCGAAAGCGGCAATGGAGATCAAATATCCGATGAAATAGAAAGGCTCGATAAACGAAAAAGCCAGCGTGACAAAGAACACCGCAAGGAATATGTTCAGCATTCCCTTTTGCGCGTATTGCGTACAGATCTGCACCACTTTCTTACTGTCGGAAACCGAAGCCTTCTCCACCCCTTCCAGGCGAATGTTGGCCTTGATAAACTCCACTGCGCGGTAAGCACCGGTAGTCACGGCCTGAGTCGAAGCGCCTGTAAACCAATAGATGATCGCTCCGCCACTGATTAAGCCGAGCACAAACGGTGCGTGCAAAAGTGACAGCTTGTCAACATTTACCGTCAAGCCATTGGTGAGCGCCATGATGATGGAAAAAATCATCGTCGTTGCCCCGACAACCGCGGTGCCGATCAGCACCGGTTTGGCAGTTGCCTTAAAGGTATTGCCGGCTCCGTCATTCGCTTCCAACAAGTGTTTTGCTCGTTCGAAGCGCACATCGATGTTGTAATCGCGCTTCAGTTCCGACTCGACATTCGGCACCTGCTCAATCAACGAGAGCTCATAAATTGACTGGGCATTATCGGTGACCGGACCATAAGAATCCACAGCAATCGTCACCGGACCCATTCCGAGAAATCCGAATGCAACCAGGCCAAAGGCAAACACCGGCGCCGCCACCATGCTCGCAGCCACTGCCAGACCCATGGTGCTTACGTAGTAGCCGATGGCCATGAGAATCACCATGGTGCCGCCGAGGTAATAGCCGGAGAAGTTTCCAGCAACGAATCCTGACAGAATTCCCAGCGATGCGCCGCCTTCCTGCGCCGAAATCACCACTTCCTTGACGTGACGTGAGTCGACCGAGGTGAAAACCTTCACTAACTCGGGAATGACCGCGCCAGCCAGCGTGCCGCAAGAGATGATCGATGCCAGCTTCCACCACTGGGTGCTGTCTCCGCCGAGGGAAGGAATGATGTAGTAAGAAATCAGGTAGGTCAGGCCGATGGAAACGAAGGAAGTGATCCACACCAGTGAAGTCAGCGGCGCTTCGAAGTTCATATCATTCGAATGGCCGTAGCGCGACTTCGCGATGGCCGAATTGACAAAGTAAGCCACCGCGCTGGCTACAAGCATTGCCACACGCATAACGAAGATCCAGACCAGCAACTGCACCTGCACCATGGGACTCTTTACGCCAAGCAGGATGAAAGTGATCAAGGCGACGCCGGTCACGCCGTATGTCTCGAATCCATCGGCAGAGGGGCCGACCGAGTCGCCGGCATTGTCGCCGGTGCAATCGGCAATCACACCGGGGTTTCGAGCATCGTCTTCCTTGATCTTGAAGACGATTTTCATCAGGTCGGAACCGATGTCGGCGATCTTGGTAAAAATGCCGCCCGCGATGCGCAATGCCGCAGCGCCGAGCGATTCGCCGATGGCAAATCCGATGAAGCAGGGACCGGCATAGTCGCCGGGAACGAACAGAAGAATGATCAGCATGATCAGCAACTCGACGCTGATCAGCATCATGCCAATGCTCATCCCTGCCGAAAGGGGAATCCGGTAAATCGGATAAGGCTTGCCGCCCAGGCTGGCGAAAGCCGTCCGCGAATTGGCAAAAGTGTTGACGCGAATGCCGAACCAGGCGACGCCGTAGCTGCCGCAGATTCCAATAACGCTGAAAGCTAAAATAATGATTACGCGTGTGGCTTCGTATTTGAGCAGGAGACCAAAATACAGCAGGATGATGATCGCGATAAAGACCCACAGCAATAGCAAGAACTTCCCCTGCGTGACCAGGTAAGTCTTGCAAGTCTCATAGATCAGCTCCGACATTTCACGCATGGAGCGATGCACTGGCAGATTTTTCAAGCGCGAATAGATGACCAGCCCGAATCCCAGGCCAAAAATACAAAAGAGGATACCAATCATGAGTAAGCGGTGGCCGTCCACGCCCAGGAAAGAAACGGTCGAGAGATCGGGCAGCTTCAGACTGGCTTCGCCGCTGACCTGTTCAGGCTGCGCCAGAGCAGCCGAGGCAAAAACGCTCAGAAAACAGAAGGTCAGTGCGGCAATGCCGAGAGTTTTGGGCCAACGAGACGCAAGGCTGGCGGACCAGATGCGCATGGTAATTCCTCCAAGTTTAAAAATGCGAATGTAACGGATCTAGGCCGAGTCTCCGCGGCAAAATTTGCGCTCCCGGCACAAACGCGGAACGCTGCCGCACTCCGAAGCCGACAACTAAGGCGTTCAGGAGCACCGAGTAGGCGGCATCGGACCTTTGATGCAGTCTGCCTGCGAGTGGGAGCTGGGAACCTGTGCCCGGCAGACTCAAACAAGAACCAATTCTTATAGCATTTCGAAGGGCTTAGGTCAATTGCGCCCTGGGGATTCCGCAGTCCCAACCTTTCGAAGAATCCATTGACTCTCTCTGGCACCGACAGGTTATGATTGAACGTACACTCCTGTCCGGGCAAACCCTTGATCCTTCAGTTCTGGCTATAGTTCTGCAGGTGTGTGCGCAGCCGTCAGTGCCGTCAGGCTGCCACGTTTCTAAACGCGGGAGAGGTTTTATTGTCAAAGGGAAAGACAGCGGTTGTCGTCGGCGCGCAGTGGGGCGACGAAGGGAAGGGCAAAATTGTCGACGTGCTCTCCGCGAACTTCTCTATTGTGGCCCGCTATGCCGGTGGTCACAATGCCGGGCACACGGTCATCATTGATGGCAAGCGGTTCGTTCTGCAGCTTGTGCCTTGCGGAGTTCTGCGCCAAGGCTGCAGCAGCGTCATCGGCAACGGAGTGGTTCTCGATCCGATCGCATTCCTGAAAGAAGTTTCTGCTCTTCGCGGCGCTGGAGTAAAAGTGGACGGCAATCTATTCGTCAGCAATCGCGCCCATGTGATCCTGCCGTACCATCGCATGATCGAACTGGCTTCCGAGAATGCCCCAGGGAGGGTGAAAATTGGCACCACTTCCCGCGGAATCGGACCGGCCTATGAAGATAAAGCCGGCCGGCGCGGTCTGCGCGTGATCGACTTGCTTGACCTCGATCTGCTGAAGAAACACATCGAGAACGCCTGCCGCGAAAAGAACATGATCGCGCACGCGCTGTTCAACTCCGAGCCGCTCGACGCGGACAAGATGTACGAGGAGTATGCGAATGTTTCGCGTCAGCTCGCGCACTTCGTTTGCGACACAGCTGCGCTGCTGAACCAGGCCATCGCCGATGGGCGTCCGGTTATGTTCGAAGGCGCGCAGGGGACCATGCTCGACATCGATCACGGGACCTATCCTTTTGTCACCTCTTCGAGTGCGACTTCCGGCGGCGCAGTGATTGGCACGGGCGTCGCGCCCACCGCAATCGATTCGGTGATCGGTGTCACCAAGGCCTACTGCACCCGCGTCGGCGAAGGACCGTTCCCGACCGAACTGTTCGACTCCGTGGGCGAGCAGATTCGGAAGCGCGGCAACGAATTCGGCGCGGTAACCGGCCGCCCACGGCGTTGCGGCTGGCTCGACTTGCCTCTGCTGCGGTATTCCGGCATGATCAACGGCACCTCGTGGCTGGTGGTCACGAAGCTCGACGTGCTCGACGAGTTGGACAAAATTCCGGTTTGCATCAGCTACAAGTTCAACGGCAAGGTGACGGAAGAAGTTCCCGCCGAGGCCAGCGGCTGGGATAGGATCGAATGCGTTTATCGCACCATGCCGGGCTGGCAGTCGGAAACAAAAGGGGTCCGGGAGGTTAAAAAGCTTCCGAAAGCCGCGCGCGATTATCTGTCGTTCATCGAGAAAGAAACCGGCTCGCGCATCGGTATGATTTCAACCGGGCCTGGTCGCGAGGAAACAGTTTTCGTGGACGAATTCGCCGACGAACTAGTGTCGATCAGCAAGAGCGTCAGTAAAAGTAAAACGCGCGCAAAGCAAGGAGCACGGAGCTAAGATATGGTCGTCCTGGCAGTAACCTGGATCGCGAAGGTCGGGAAAGAAAGCGATGTCACCGGACTATTCTCAAAACTGAGCGAGGAATCACGTAAGGAGCCGGGGTGCATAACGTACCAGGTCCACCGCCACCGCACTGAACCGCGCCGCTTCTTCATCTACGAACAATATAAAGATGATGCTGCTCTGGAGGCTCATCGGACTGCACCGCATTTCTTGCAGTACGCGAAAAAGGAACTGCCCAAGATCGCAGACCGCGTGGAAGGGCACTTGTACGAGCCGCTAGGATGACCGCTGCCTATCTGCGATGAGCTGACCGCCGACTGCGTAGCTTTCTTCCGAAACTTCATGGAAGGCAACGGTGACAGCCTCGCGCACGGTGCCTGCTTCTTCAACCATCACCTGAGTCAAGCGTTCGGCAAGTTTTCTTTTCTGCTCTGCGGTGCGTCCCGCCAGCATCGTGATCTGAATCATCGGCATGAACATTTCCTTACCTGGAGGGTGGCTTCGGGTTACCGCGTCAGTTCGTATCCGGCAAAAAAGAAACTCAATTCAAATCGTGCCGTCTCGTCAGCGTCAGAGCCATGGATCGCATTGTGCTCGATGCTGGCACCCCATTTCTTCCGAATCGTGCCCTCCTCCGCTTGCGCAGGGTTGGTCGCGCCCATCAGCTTGCGCAAATCCGCAATCGCATTTTCTTTTTCGAGCGCCAGTACCACGATCGGGCCGCTAGACATGAAATCGGTAAGAGAGTTAAAGAATGGCCTATGAGCGTGCACCGCATAAAACTGCTGCGCCTGATGCTTGGAAATCTCAAGCATCTTCATGGCGAGGATGTGGAAGCCGTTTTTCTCAAACTGCTCAATGATGTCGCCAATCGCATTGCGGCGCACGGCGTCGGGTTTAACAATCGTTAAGGTGCGTTCTAGAGTTTTCATATTCGTCGTTCTTTTCGTCGTTGATTGTGCGCCACGTCATCCGTCGTGCGCCAAAATCCAGGTTTCATCCTGAGCGAAGCGAAGGATCTATGCATGTCGCTTTTCTTCGCGCCCTTTGCGGCCCTTCTCTGCGATCTCTACGGTAAAGGATTTAACCACAAAGCGCGCAAAGGGAGTTCACACGGCTGCTTTGACTCCAATCACGGAAGCTACAGTCTCGCCGATCTCGGCCGGTGAGTTGCACACGTGAATTCCGGCGGATTGCATGGCTTTAATCTTCTCAGAAGCCGTCCCGTGTCCTCCTGAAATGATCGCGCCGGCGTGCCCCATGCGCCGTCCCGGAGGCGCCGTTTGACCGGCAATGAATCCGATCACCGGTTTCTTCATCCGTGCCTTCACAAATTCCGCCGCGGTCTCTTCCGCGTTACCGCCGATTTCGCCGATCACGATTACAGCTTCGGTCTGCGGATCGCGATTAAAGAGGTCAAGTGCATCCACAAAATTCGTTCCGATGATCGGATCGCCGCCAATGCCAATCGCCGTCGACTGCCCGATGCCGCGCGTTGTCAGCTGATAGACCGCCTCGTAGGTCAGCGTGCCTGATCGCGACACGATTCCGACGTTTCCTTCCTTGTGAATCCGAGCCGGCATGATTCCAATTTTGCATTTTCCCGGCGAAATAATTCCCGGGCAATTCGGGCCAATCAGCCGAGCGCGCCGCGTCTGCAGAAACTCCCACGCGCGCGCCATGTCGAGGGCCGGAATGCCTTCGGTGATGCAGATGATCATTTCGATCTCGGCATCGGCAGCTTCCATGATGGCGTCAGCGGCAAACGGCGGGGGAACAAAAATAACGGAGGCGTCAGCGCCAGTTTTGTCGACAGCCTCCTGCACCGTGTTGAACACCGGCCAGCCTTCGTGCGTGGTGCCGCCCTTGCCCGGCGTCACCCCACCGACAATCTTCGTCCCGTACTCGGCGCAGGCCTTGGCGTGAAACGTGCCTTCGCGTCCAGTCAGGCCCTGAACGATCACCCGCGTTGATTTATCAACCAAAATGCTCATCTTTTTCCCTAGACCAATTCCCTGTCATTCCGAGGCGTTGAGCTCTTAGCGGGACAACTGCTGTTCAGGCCGGAAAAGCAGGTTCCTACCCTCTAGCAAGCTTGAGGATTCGAAATAACAATCCTCCTTGCAAATCGCTAATTAGGCGCCCGCCGCAGCAACCACCTTCTCCGCCGCGTCTTTCATCGTTTCCGCAACGATGAAGTTCAGTCCCGACTGCTGCAGAATCTCTCTTCCCTGCTCGACGTTTGTTCCTTCCAGCCTTAGCACCACCGGAAGCTGAATGTGCGTTTTATTCGCAGCTTCGACGACTCCGCGAGCCAGCGTGTCCACGCGAAGAATGCCGCCGAAAATGTTGATCAGCACCGCCTTCACATTTTTGTCACTCAGCAGGATTTCAAACGCATGTGTGACCTGCTCCGCATTGGCACCGCCGCCGACATCAAGAAAATTCGCGGGCATCCCACCCGCGTACTTAATGATGTCCATGGTCGCCATCGCCAAGCCCGCTCCATTCACCATGCATCCGACATTTCCATCGAGCTTGATGTAGTTCAGGCTATACTTCGAGGCCTCAACTTCCAGCGGATCTTCTTCGGTTACATCGCGCAGTTCTTTCAGCTCTGGATGGCGGAACAAGCCGTTATCGTCGAAGTTCATCTTCGCGTCGAGCGCGAACAGGCGGCCGTCGCTGCAGGTGATAAACGGATTGATCTCCATCAGCGACGAGTCGGTTTCCTCGTATGCCTTGTACAGACCGGTCATGAATTTCACAGCCTGATTGATCTGCTCGGGTTTGAGTCCCAACTGAAATGCGAGCTTGCGAGACTGAAATGCTTCGAGTCCCATACCGGGCGTGATGTACTCCTTCAAAATTGCGTTGGGATTTTCCTCCGCAACCTGCTCGATCTCCACGCCCCCGGCCTGCGAGGCCATAAATACCGGTTTCGCCTCCGTACGGTCGAGCACGATGCCGAGATAAAGCTCGCGCTCGATGGGCAGCGTCTCTTCAATCAGGAGACGCCGCACGACTCTGCCTTCGGGCCCAGTCTGATGCGTCACCAGCGTCATGCCGAGCATCCTCGACGCAAGTTCGGCGGCCTCTTCGACCGACTTGGCAATCTTCACGCCGCCGCCTTTGCCGCGTCCGCCCGCGTGAATCTGCGCTTTGACGACGACTCCGCTGGCGCCCGCGTCGAAAAGATTCTTCGCAGCAGCTACGGCCTGCTCGCGGTTCTCTGCCATCTCGCCGCGCGGCACCGCGACACCATACTTCTTCAGAATTGCCTTGGCTTGATATTCGTGGATTTTCATCTAGCTATCGAATTATGCTTTCTCGATTACCGGCGCTCAGCCAACCTTATGCACTGTCATTCCGAACGAGCATTCCGATTCGCCTTGCGAATCGGAAGCACAGTCGAGAGCCCGCCCTGAGCGACCGATTGCAGTGAAGGAGTCGAATGGGAACCTGCTTTCTTGGAGGAAGCAGAAAAGCAGGTTTCTCGACTCCGCAAGATCGTCCGCACGCGGACAATCTGGCTGCGCTCGAACTGACAGTAGCGTTGAGCTTCACAATGCAGTGCAAAATTCAATCGTTGGGTGGCCCAGCCAAGCTTGCTTTTGCTTGACCTGCTTGCGGCTACAAGAAGCGTGGCAGCAAACCTATGATTTTATAGAAGAAGTTGAAATCAGGCAAAATCCTAGGCGGAATTCAGACCGCCAGACGGATCAGCAGTAAGCGGCGATAGTCGAACGAGAAATTGTCCCGCCACAAACGAACAAACAAGGCACTAAGTACCGCCGCTACTACGAACCGAAACGTGAGGCGGCCCCGAGGGTCCTGTCATTGACGCCGTATCGTGTGTCATACAAACGGAAATTCTAGTCCAAAGCAGATTCGCGGGCGAAAGCGCCCGCGCCATATGTTAATGCCAATAAAGAAATGGGTCGGAGAATGTCTGACCCACACGGATTGCTAAATCGAATTTGTACGAGAGCTACTCTTTGCCTTTCTCTTCCTTCGCTTCCGGCTCGGCCGCACCCGCCTGCGCTTGCTGTTGCGCTTCGGCTTCTTCCATCGCTTTGCGCGTCTCTTCGGCTTTCTTGGCGCGCGCTTCGGCGCGCTTCTGGCGCTTCTCGTCGATCAGCTTCTCGCTGCCGAGCAGTTCGATGAACGCCTTGTCCGCGCCATCGCCCGACTGCCATCCAGAACGAATGATGCGGGTGTAGCCGCCATTCCGATCGCCAAAGCGTGGTCCGAGCGTATCGAACAGCTTCTTCAGCGCTTCGTCGGTCATGACGTAAGCAGCGGCCTGGCGGCGCGCAGCCAGGTCTCCCCGCTTTCCCAGCGTGATCATCTTCTCGATCGAAGGCCGCAGGGCTTTTGCTTTGGGAACGGTGGTCTCAATCCGCTCTTCCATGATCAGCGAAGTGACCATGTTCCGCAGCAGCGAGCGCCGGTGCGATGTGGTACGTCCGAGTTTGAATCCAGAAACTTTGTGACGCATATTGACCCCAGTTGTCTGTGATCAGTAGCCAGTTGCCGGTCCTTGTACAGCGGTCTGTATTGCTGTCCACTGACACTGGCGACTGACAACTGCTTCTCAGTAATCGTCCGGTCCGTAAGCTGAAGCCGGCAGCACCTGATTCGAAGTTGGTCCGGGCACGGCGTTGCCGTGCTCGTCGATCTTCATGCCCAGGCTCAGACCCATGGTGCCGAGAATTTCCTTGATCTCGTTCAGCGACTTGCGCCCGAAATTCTTCGTCTTCAGCATCTCGGCTTCGGTCTTCTGCACCAGTTCGCCGATCGTCTGAATGTTCGCGTTCTTCAGGCAGTTGTAGCTGCGCACCGAAAGCTCGAGTTCTTCAACCGAACGATTGAGATTCTCGTTCTTGATCTCCGGCTTGCGCTCTTCCGTTCCGCCGCCGGTCTCGATGTCCTCCTCAAAGTTGATGAAGATATTCATGTGATCTTTCAGCAACTTCGCGGCCAGACCAAGAGCGTCGGCGGGAATGATCGAGCCGTTCGTCCACAGCTCGATGTTGAGCTTGTCGTAATCGGTGATCTGTCCGAGACGCGCAGCTTCGACGGTGTAATTGCACTTGCGTACCGGTGAGTGCACGGAATCGATGGGAATGAATCCGATGCCGAGATCCTCGTCGAAGTTCTTGTCGGCGGAAACGTAACCGCGGCCGCGCTTGAGGCGCATCTCCATGTCGAGCCGTCCACCTTCGCTGACGGTCGCGATGTAAACGTCTTTGTCCAGAACCTCGACGTCCGCGTCGGCCTCGATCATGCCCGATGTCACGACTCCCGGCTGATCGGCGCGTAAATAGATGGCTTTCGGCGCGTCGCCGCTCAGCTTAAACGGCACTTGCTTGAGATTGAGGATGATGTCGGTCGCGTCTTCGACCACGCCAGGGATCGACTGGAACTCGTGCAATACACCTTCGATCTTGACCGCGGTCACGGCGGCGCCTTCGATCGAACTCAGCAGCACGCGGCGGAGTGCGTTTCCGATGGTTGTTCCAAAGCCGCGCTCGAACGGCTGCGCCCAGAACATTCCGTACTTGTCGGTTAAGGTTGAGGTATCAACTGCGAGACGTTTCGGTTTTTGAAAACCTTTCCAAAGCATTTGTTTCTCCTCGGCCATGTGGCTCAAGGCTGACTCCGGCGTTAACCGAACCTCAGGGTCCAACTGAGGTCATCGTCAGCAAAGGCTGATCTGGCACGAAAAATAGACCAGAAAAACCGCTCTTGGCTGTTGGTCGTCGGCTCTCGGCAAAACCGGCGATTGCCAGATCGTTGCCAAGAACCAAGAGCCGAGAACCGACAGCTATTTGCTATACAACTCCACAATCAACTGCTCATTTACTGGCAGCTGAATATCTTCCCGCTTCGGCAATGCGATCACACGGGCTTTGTAATTGTCACGATCGATTTCCAGCCACGTGGGCGGATTCCCATGCGCGGCAAATTCTTTCGCCTGCTCAAGAATCGGCAGCTTGCGGCTGCCTTCGCGAATCGAAATTTCCTCGCCCACGCTCACCTGGTACGACGGAATATTAACTTTCCGTCCGTCGACCGCAACGTGCCCGTGCCGCACCAACTGCCGTGCCTGACGGCGAGACATACCAAATCCAATCCGATAGACAACTGTGTCGAGCCGGCGCTCAAGTTGCTGCAAGAGCATTGCGCCAGTCACACCCTTGTGCTGGGCCGCCCTTTCAAAGTAGTTGCGGAACTGGCGTTCCTGCGTGAAGTAAATGCGCTTGGCTTTCTGCTTCTCGCGCAATTGCAGGCCATAGCCGACGACCTTCGCTTTGCGGTCCTTGCCATGCTGGCCGGGCGCAAAATTGCGCTTTTCGACAGGACACTTATCAGTAAAACATTTTGCGCCTTTAAGGAACAGCTTCATGCCCTCGCGGCGGCACAAACGACACACTGCATCTTTGTAACGTGCCAAGTTTGCTTCTCCTTTATCAAAACCGGTTTACAGGACTGGCTTCCCTTCTTCCCGGTTGAATTCTTGGTTTCGAGTTTCAAGTAGATTTGCTGACTTAATCGCTTGAAACTGAAACTGGAAACTTGAAACTATACGCGCCTACGCTTCGGCGGCCGGCAACCGTTGTGCGGAATTGGCGTGACATCTTTAATCGCGCGTACTTCGATACCGGCAGCTTGCAACGCACGAATTGCCGACTCACGTCCTGATCCCGGTCCGCTCACCCGCACTTCCACGCTCCGCACACCGTGATCCCGAGCCATATTGGCGGCGTTCATTGCCGCTTGCTGCGCGGCGAAGGGTGTCCCCTTGCGCGATCCGCGAAAACCCAGCGACCCTGAACTTTTCCACGACAAAACATTTCCTGCCTGGTCGGAAATAGTCACGATCGTATTGTTGAAGGACGCCTGAATGTGCACCACGCCAAACGACACATGCTTGCGTTCCTTCTTTTTGAAGGTTTTCTTCTTTCCCTTCTTCTCCGGCGCTGCTGCGCCGCCCGCTGCTGCTGCCGCTGCTGGTTTTGCCATTTTTTAGCCTTTAGCTCTTAGCCGTTAGCCTTTAGCTTGAGCCCTGGGCGTCCTGAGTTAAGGGCCAAGGGCTAAGAACTGGTTTATGTTTTTGCCGACGCTTTCTTCCTGTTCGCGACCGTTCCCTTGCGTGGTCCCTTACGCGTACGCGCGTTGGTATGCGTGCGCTGTCCGCGGACCGGCAAGTTGCGGCGATGCCGAAACCCGCGATAGGAGCCGATTTCGATGAGCCGCTTGATGCTCATCGAGACTTCCTTGCGCAGATCGCCTTCGACCAGGCCTTCGCCTTCGATCACCTGACGAATGCGGTTGACCTCATCTTCGCCCAGGTCCTGCACCTTCTTCATCGGATCGACATTCGCCTCGGCGAGAATTCGCGTAGAACGCGGAACTCCGATCCCGTAAATATATGTCAGCGCAATAAACGTCCGCTTGTTGCGCGGAAGATCGACCCCTGCGATGCGTGCCATTTTCTAAAATCCTTCCTGCTGTTGACTGGCTCAGCTGCGAGCTATGAGCCGCGAGCTGTGAGCAAACCCGGTTTGCTCGCTGCTCATGGCTGGGAGCTCGTCCCTATCCCTGCCTCTGCTTGTGTTTCGAATTCACGCAGATCACACGCACCACTCCGCGGCGATGGATGATCTTGCACTTGTCGCAAATTTTCTTAACTGATGCGCGTACTTTCATAATTCCTTCTGCGTATTGCCGCCACCTACAGCGGCTAGTCGCTAGGCTTTAGGCTCTAGAAAAACACGATCCTAAAGCCCAGAGCCGATTTTATTTGTACCTATAAACAATTCGTCCGCGATTCAGATCGTAGGGGGAGAGCTCAACCGCGACTTTATCTCCAGGAAGAATGCGGATGAAATTCTTGCGCATTTTTCCGGAAACATGAGCCAGTACCTGGTGCTTGTTTTCAAGTTCCACCTTGAACATGGCATTCGGCAGCGGTTCGAGGACCGTTGCCATCACTTCAATCGCGTCTTCTTTGCTCATCGACTCCTTAGATCAGCTGTGAGCATTGAGCAAGCGGCCGAGAGCAATCTCTTGTCAGATCGCTCACTGCTCAACGCTCGCCGCTCGAAGGTCACTGCGTTAAAATCAACGGCCCATTCCTCGTCACCGCTACGCAGTGTTCGAAATGCGCGCTGGAACTGCCGTCAGCTGTAACCGCGGTCCAGTTATCGTCCAGAACTCTCGCTTCCGGCCGGCCTGAGTTCACCATCGGCTCGATCGCGAGCACCATGCCTTCGCGCAAGCGAGTATCGGCGCCGCGAGCCTTGAAATTCGGCACCTGCGGCTCCTCGTGCAGCTTGGTTCCAATGCCGTGCCCGACAAACTCCCGAACCACACTGAAGCCATTCGCTTCAACAAATTCCTGCACGGCAGCGCCGATATCGCTGATGCTATTTCCCAACTTCACTTGCTCAATCGCTTTATAGAGCGACTGCTCAGTGACATCCATCAGCTTCTTGCGCTCAGGCGAAACCGAACTGCCAACAGCCACGGTGACAGCGGCGTCTCCGTAGTAGCCTTCCATCACCACGCCGCAATCGATGGAAACAATGTCGCCGTCTTTCAAAACTCGCCTGGACGACGGAATACCATGCACGATCTCTTCGTTGACCGAAGTGCAAAGCACACAGGGATAGTCCAAATATCCCTTGAAGGCCGGCTTCGCGCCCAGCTCTCTGATCCTGCGCTCGGCATGCTTCTCCAGATCCATCGTGGTCACGCCCGGCGAGACCATCGCGCGAAGCTCATCGAGCACCTGTCGCACCACGTGCCCGCTGCGGCGCATCTTTTCGATTTCCGACTGCGATTTGCAGACAATCGCCATTCGCCTAAGCCTTGCTCTCGGACAATGCCTTTTCCTCAATCACCTTGAGGACGTCAACTGTCACATCGTCCACCGGCTGGTCCCCATTTACGACGACCAGTCTATCCAGCTTCTGATAGTAATCCGCAACCGGCTTAGTCTGACGTTCGTAGGCATCGAGGCGCTCGCGAATCACTTCATCGCGGTCATCATCGCGGATGACCAGCCTGGTGCCATCCTTGTCGCAGATTTCATCGACCCGTGGCGGATTCGAGTAGATATTGTAGATCGTCCCGTCGACGGGACAGGTCCGCCGTCCAGTGATCCGGAGCAATAACTTATTATAATCCACCTGGATACGGACAACAACCGGCAGCCACGCCGGCCATATACTGTTGTCAAAGAACTCAAACTTCAAAAACGAATCCAGCCAGACGGCCTGTGTTTCCGTGCGCGGAAACCCGTCAAGGATGAACCCGCGCTGGGCATCCGGCTCTCGCAAGCGCCAGGCGACGATGTCGCAGACCAGATGATCAGGCACCAGTTCGCCGCGCGCAATGACCTCCCTGACTTGAAGGCCGAGAGCCGTTCCTTGCTTTACGTGCTCGCGGAGAAGATCGCCTGTGGAAACCTGAGGGATCCGGTAATGCTCGGTGATCCTCTTCGACTGAGTTCCCTTGCCTGCTCCGGGCGGCCCAAGCAGCACAATCGGTCCGATGTTTCGCAACACCTGCTCTGCCATCGAACTGGCCCCAACCCGCTCCTGACCTAAAATTACAGCCACATCGTACTCAGTCCTTACCACCCACGCCTGTTCTGCGTGATAATACCCGGACTGCTCCCCTTTGTGAGTGGCTAGTGACTAGCAAAACCGGTCCGTACTAGCCACTAATTACTGTTGCTACCAGCCTCGTCGGCCACGAATTCTCCCGCTGCGTGGAGTAAATCCATCGTAGTGGCGCATGATCAACTGCGACTCGATCTGGTTAACCGTATCCATCGCCACGCCAACGACGATCAGCAGCGATGTTCCGCCAAAGTAAAAATTTACTCCCAAACCGTTCAGCACCCAGTTCGGCAAGCGCTCGAAGAAGGTCCCCAGCGGATGGAACAGGTGGTTCAGGTGAATACCCGTGATCATCCATTCGGGAATAAAAGAGATGATTATCAAGTACAAACCGCCGACCAGCGTAATCCGCGTCAGAATCTCGTTGATATGGTCGGCGGTTCGCCGTCCTGGGCGGATGCCTGGGATAAAGCCGCCATACTTACGCATGTTGTCCGCAACCTCGTTTGGGTTGAAGACGATGGAGACATAGAAGTACGCGAAGAAAATAATGCCAATCGCGTAGAGCACGGTGTACAAAGGCTCACCCCAATAGAGCCAATGCAGCACGTCTCCGAGATAACGGTTTTCGCGAAGGCCGTAAAGCATCGTCTGCGGGATGGTGACAATCGATGATGCGAAAATTACCGGCATCACGCCACCGGCATTCACTCGCAGCGGCAGGTGCGTGGACTGGCCGCCCATCATTTTCCGTCCGATGATGCGCTTTGCGTACTGCACCGGGATGCGGCGTTCGCTGCGCTCAACATAAACAATGAATGCAACCACCGCGATCATTACCACAAGAAGGCCAACCATCAAGATGGGCGTCAGCGGGCCCCAGGTTGCGTTTTTGGCCTTATCCCACAAATCGAAAACGCCGCGCGGCAAACCAACAACGATGCCCGCGAAGATCAGCAACGACATTCCGTTGCCCACGCCCCGTTCCGTGATCTGCTCACCCAGCCACATGATGAACACGCTGCCTGTCGTCAGCGTGAGCACGGTCATGAGGATGAACCCGAGCCCGGGCGTCGTAACGAAGCTACCCGCCTTCTCCAGGCTGATTGCGATTCCGAATGACTGGACCGCGCTGAGCCCAAGCGTCAGATAGCGCGTCCACATCGTGATTTTCTTGCGCCCTAGTTCACCTTCCTTCTGCAGCTTGGCCAGTGGCTCATAGACAACTGTGAGCAACTGCAGAATGATCGAGGCTGTGATGTAAGGCATGATTCCCAGGGCAAAAACTGTCATGCGCCGGAATTGCCCGCCGGAAAACAAGTCGACGAAGCCCAAAAGCGTGCCGCGGTTCTGCTCGATGAACTGCTGGAACAATTGAGAGTTCACTCCCGGTATGGGAATATGACCGCCAACTCGGTAAACCGCAAGCAGCGCCAGCGTGAAGGCCAGGCGTTTGCGCAGGTCAGGAACGCGAAAGATATTGGCAAACTTCTCAAACATAAAAACAGCTCTTAACTTTAGTTCTCAGCTTCTAGCTTTCAGCCCTTGGCTCTTGTCATCCTGGAGGCGGCCTTAGCCGCCGAAGGATGTATGTGTTTAGCTGTGAGCCTCGAGCTGCGAGCGATCAACCGAGGTGCTCGCTGCCTCACTGCTTACTTCAGGACCTCGAATTTGCCTCCGGCCTTCGTGATCTTCTCCTGCGCCGACTTCGAGAACTTATGCGCCTGCACAGTAATGGCCGACTTCAGTTCTCCATCGCCAAGAATTTTGACCGGCCGTTTCGCGCTGATCACGCCTGCTTTGCGAAGCACATCAGGATTAATCGTCGTCTCTCCTAGTGCGGCCAGCTTCTCCAGATTCACGATGTTGTATTCCTGCCGGAAGATGTTGGTAAATCCACGTTTGGGCAGCCGGCGATGCAATGGCATCTGACCACCTTCGAAACCACGCAATAGGCGCGAGCCGCTGCGAGAACGCTGCCCTTTGTGCCCGCGGGTCGAAGTCTTGCCCATGCCGGAACCCATGCCACGACCCACGCGCTTCCGGTTCTCCGATGCTTTCCTGGGTGCTCGAATGTTGGATAAATTCATAATCAGCTCTTAGCTTTTAGCTTTTAGCCTGAACGGCTCCGCTTTGGCTAAAAGCTAAGAGCCAAAGGCTGAGAGCTACGTTTACTGAACAATCTCCACTAAATGCGGTACCTTCGCCACCATTCCGCGAATGGCGGGCGTATCTGGGCGCTCGATCACTTGATTCAGCCGGGTAAAACCCAATCCGCGAACTACCTTTTTTTGTTTTGTCGGCGCGCAAATCGCCGAGCGCACCCACTTGAGCTGAATCTTGCCGCCAGATTCTGTCTTCTTTGCCATAGCCTAGTCCTACAATTAAATACCTCTTCAATCCCCCGATTACTCAATTTTCCAATTAATCAATGTCTACAGATCCTCCGCCGCCTTCCCGCGCATGCCGGCAACCGCTTCCTTGTTCTTGAGTTTCTTCAAGGCATCGAAGGTCGCCTTGATCACGTTGTGCGGGTTGGTCGTGCCGATGGACTTGGTGAGCACATTCTGCACACCCGCCGAGGTCATTACCGCGCGCACCGCTCCGCCAGCAATCACTCCGGTTCCTTCTGGAGCTGGCTTCAGCAGCACCATGCCGGACCCAAATCGTCCCAGCACCGCGTGGGGAATGCTGGTTTGCGTGAGATTTACCTTGAACAGGTTCTTCTTCGCCGACTCGATCCCCTTGCGAATTGCTTGTGGAACTTCCTTCGCTTTGCCGGAGCCAAATCCGACAACCGCTGCGGACGGATCTCCGACCACAACCAGCGCCGCGAATGACAAGTTCTTGCCGCCCTTCACCACTTTGGTGACGCGGTTGATCGAGACCACCTGGTCTTTGAGCTGGTAGGCCCCGGCATCGAGTTTCTTCACAACACTTGGCATCTTCGATTTCCGATCTCAGCTGTTAGCTCTTAGCCTTTAGCTCTTAGCTTGAACCACTCGGATTCAGCTAAAGGCTAAGAGCTAATGGCTAAGAGCTGCTCCTAAAACTGCAGTCCCGCTTCCCTTGCGGCATCCGCGAGCGCCTTCACGCGTCCATGATAGATATATCCGCCGCGGTCAAATACGACTTTATCGATTCCCTTCGCCCGGGCACGCTCGGCGACTGCTTTGCCGACGCTCTTGGCGGCGGCCAGGTTTCCGCCCTTGGTGCGCGCTTCCTTCTTGCCTTCCGCGCTGCTGGCAGAAACCAGCGTGACACCGCTCAGATCGTCGATCACCTGCACATAAATATGGTTGAGCGAGCGATACACGTTCAGCCGCGGACGCTCGGAAGTGCCCATCACTTTTTTTCGAATGCGCTCATGCACCCGGCGCCGCGTCGCGTTCTTGGATGTCTGTGTCAACATTGAATAGATCCACTTTTGTAATTGGATAATTGGAAATTGGTAATTGAACAGCCACTCGGACGCGGCGCGCAAATTACCTAATTACCCAATTAGCAAATTTATTTGGCTCCCGTCTTTCCAACCTTCTTCTTCAACCGTTCACCTGCGTAGCGCACACCCTTATTCTTATAAGGATCGGGCGGACGTAAAGCACGCATTTCGGCGGCAACCTGCCCAACTTTTTGCCGGTCAATGCCCGAAATCGTGAGCCGCGTCTGCTTCGGGTCAACCGTTACATCAATTCCCGTGGGCAGCGGATACTCGATCGGATGCGAATAGCCCAACGTGAAAACCACTGTGCCTTTGCCCTTCATTTCCGCGCGGTACCCGATTCCGACGATTTCGAGCTCACGGGTCCAACCCTTGGTCACGCCTTCGACAGCGTTATTCACCAGAGCGCGGGTCAATCCGTGCAGCGCGGATTGCGAATCATTTTGCCGCAGGGCGACAATGTGACCATCCTGCTGTTCAACGCGGATGCCCGCTGGAACCGTCGTGTCCAGCTTGCCCTTCGGCCCCTGCACCGCGACCGTGTTGCCCTCGATTTTGACCGTGACTCCCTTGGGAATCGCGATCGGCTTTTTTCCAATTCGTGACATATAAAAGCTCTTGGCTCGTCAGTTCTTGCTTTTAGCTAATAGCAAAAAAGCTAAGAGCTAAAAACTCTTTTTCTACCAAACTTCGCAGAGGACCTCGCCTCCGAGACCCTGCTTGCGCGCCTGGCGCCCGGTCATCACGCCCCGCGGCGTGGTCAAAATATTGATTCCAAGGCCGCCCAGCACGCGGGGAATCTCCGTCCGGCGCACATACACGCGGCAGCCGGGACGAGAAACACGCTCAACGTTCGAAATCGCCGCTTCATTATTGTTGTCGTACTTCAGATAAATGCGGACGACTTTGTGGCCTTCCTCTTCGGTCGGCTTGAAGTTGGAGATGTAGCCCTCTTCCTTCAAAATGCGGGCAATCTCCAGCTTCAGCTTGGAGGCTGGCACATCGACTTTTTGGTGCCGCGCGCGGATCGCGTTGCGAATTCGCGCCAGCATGTCTGCGACCGGATCGGTCAACTTCATACGTTTTGCTTCTCCATGCGCACCCGCGAGGGTGAGCAAAAACTTAACCGGCTTCATCCAGCGTCGTTCGTCGCACGTTGTCCGCTGTTTGCTTGGCGGGTTTAACGTAGGACTAACGGCGTACTTACCACGAAGATTTCGACACCCCGGGAATCTCGCCGCGCAGCGCGAGACCGCGGAAGCACAGCCGGCAAATGCCAAATTTGCGCAGGTATCCTCGCGGACGGCCGCAAATATGGCAGCGGTTGTGCCTGCGCGTCGAAAACTTAGGCTTCTTGATATTGCGCGGTTTTACTTTGCTCTCCGCGCCGTCTTTCACTCGTTTCGCAGTTGTTGCCAAATCAGCTCCTAGCTTCTAGCTCGAAACCTTTAGATCGCCAGATGACCTGGTCACCAGATCACCCGAATTACTCACGCCCTGAACGGCATTCCCAAATGTTTTAATAGCGCTCTCGCCTGATTGTCGTCACGTGCGGTTGTCACGATCGTGACATTCATACCTTTTAACTTGTCGACTTTGGCGTAATCGATTTCCGGAAAAATCAGCTGATCGTGCAAACCGATCGTGTAGTTTCCACGCCCGTCAAAGGCCTTGGTCGAGACTCCACGAAAGTCGCGCACGCGCGGCAGAACAATGTTCACCAGGCGATCGAAAAATTCGTACATGCGATCTCCGCGCAGCGTGACCATCGCGCCGATCGGCATGCCTGCGCGAACTTTGAATGCCGCGATCGATTTCTTGGCGCGCGTAACCACTGGTTTCTGCCCTGTAATCTGACCCAGTTCGTTCACCGCTGGATCAAGCACCTTGGCGTTCTGCGTGGCCTCACCCACTCCCATGTTGACCACGATCTTGTGAAGATGCGGCACTGCCATGGGATTTTTCAGCTCGAATTCCTTCATCAGCGCCGGAGCCACTTCCTTGCGGAAGCGATCCTTCAGACGCGGAGTTTCTTTGGCGCTGTGCCGAGCAACCTCCGGCGCTCGCTGTTCTTCTTGCGCCGCGCCGCCCTTTTTTTCTTTTTTGTCCTTCGCCATAACTCAGCTCTCAGCTCTTCTTGCCGGCAATGTCGTTGCCGCACTTCTTGCAGACCCGAAGCTTCTGGTCACCATGGACAGCATGTCCCACTCGGACTGGCCCGCAACTTGGACATACAAGTTGCACCTTAGAGATGGAAATCGGACTTTCCTGATCGGCAATGCCGCCCTTCGACCTCTGGCTGGGCCGCAGATGCTTCTTCACTACAGCCACGTGTTCAACCAGAACACGTCCGGTATCAGGAAACACGCGCAGAACACGGCCCTGTTTGCCCTTGTCCCGCCCGCTCAACACTTTCACCGTGTCATTGCGGCGAATATCAACTCGTTTATGTGCTGTCGTCGTTTCCATTCTCAATCTCAATTCTGTAATTTGGTAATCGGGCAATTTGGTAATTCAAAAACCGCAGACCCAACGAGTTTTAGGTTTTAAATTACCGATTACAAAATTACCCGATTACAAATTCTTCAAAGCACCTCTGGCGCCAAACTCACAATCTTCAGAAACTTCTTCTCGCGCAACTCTCTTGCGACTGGACCGAATACGCGGGTCCCAACTGGCTCGCCGGTCTCATTGATCAGCACGGCTGCGTTCTGATCAAAACGGATATATGTCCCGTCTCGGCGGCGGTGCTCTTTCCGCGTCCGCACGATCACTGCCTTGACGACCTTGCCCTTTTGAACCTGCCCATCCGGCGCAGCTTCCTTCACGCTCGCTGTAACCACGTCGCCCAGCCCAGCCCGCAAACCCGTAGCCCCGCCCAGCGGCAGAATCATCTGCAACTTGCGCGCACCGCTGTTATCGGCGACCTCCAGCATGCTTCGCATCATTACGGTCATAGACTCTTCCCCTCGCGGAGCATTCAGCTGTGAGCAGCGAGCGATCGGGTTCCGGTTGCCCACAGCTCAGCGCTCGTGGCTCACACCTTTCTCACTTCTGCGCTTCCGTTCTCACTTCTGTTCTTCCGTTACCGCCACTTCCGGCACCAGCGCCGTCTTACGCACAATCTCTTTCAACCGCCACCGTTTCAGCTTCGACAATGGGCGCGTCTCTTCCAAGCGCACTACATCGCCGATATGAGCTTCATTCTTTTCGTCGTGGGCGTAGAACTTCTTCGCCTTCGAAATCACCCGTGAGTACAGCGGATGCGCTTTCTGGCGGACCACCTGTACCACGATGGTCTTGTTCATGCGGTTCGAGACCACGTTGCCGATCAATTCTTTCCGTCTTCCGGCAGCTTCCACCATTACTTCTTCTCCCCGGCCGCGGCGCGCTCGCGTGCAATGGTCTTTACCCGTGCGATATCTTTCCGCAGCCCTCGGATTTTCTTCAGGCTTTCGGTCTGTCCCATGTTGAGCTGAAACTTCAACTTGAACAGCTGATCGTTCATCTCGCGCTCTTGATGGCTCAACTCTTCGTCGGTTAAGTTTCGAATCTTTTCTGCGTTCATAAATCCTCAGCTGTGAGCAGTGAGTTTTCGAGCTTGAGCAGTCGTGCTTGCTCGCTGCTCATGGCTCACAACTCGCCGCTTTAGTGTGCCGTCTCCCGCTGCACGAATGCTGTCCGTAACGGCAGCTTGTGTGACGCCAGGCGCATCGCTTCCGATGCGTCCTGCTGCGTCACGCCTTCCATCTCAAACAAAATCTTTCCCGGCCTGACCACCGCAACCCAGTGATCGGGCGCACCTTTGCCCTTACCCATACGGGTTTCGGCAGGCTTCTTGGTCACAGGCTTATCTGGAAACAACCGGATCCATATCTTCCCGCCGCGCTTGATGAAGCGAGTCATGGCCACGCGGCTGGCCTCGATCTGCCGATCGGTGATCCATCCCGGCTCGAGCACCTTAAGCCCGTAATCTCCGAAAGACAGCTCGCTCCCGCGCCATGCTTTGCCAGCCATGCGTCCGCGCTGTTGCTTGCGGTACTTAACTTTTTTCGGCATCAACATAAAATCAGCTCTCAGCCCTCAGTCGTCAGCCCTCAGCTAAACCCGCCCGCCTTTTCTGAAGGCTGACGACTGATGGCTGACGGCTACTAAAACGCTCCGACTGCCTGCGACTCGCGCTTCTTGGTCGGCAGGATTTCGCCGCGATAGATCCAAGTCTTCACGCCTATAACACCATAGGTCGTGCGCGCCTCGCTGAAACCGTACTCGATATCCGCGCGCAACGTGTGCAGCGGCAAACGCCCTTGCAGGTACCACTCAGACCGCGCGATTTCATTTCCATTTAATCTTCCACTTACGCGGACTTTGATTCCCTTGCAACCGAAGCGCAGCGCGGAATCCACCGCTTTGCGCATCGCGCGTCGAAAACCTACGCGCTTTTCCAGTTGCAGCGCTATAGATTCGGAAACCAGCTGCGCATCAAGCTCCGGCTTGTGCACTTCCTGGATATCGATGTAAACCTCGCGATTCGTCCGCTTCTGCAGCTCCTGCTTCAGCTTGTCGATTTCGGCGCCCTTACGGCCGATGATGATTCCCGGACGCGCCGTCTTAATAATGACGCGCAGCTTGTTGCCGGGTCGCTCGATCTCAATCGTGCTCACGCCCGCCGACTTGAGCTTGTCTTTCAGTTCCGCTTTCAGCTTCACGTCTTCGAGCAGCAGCTTGTCATAATCGCGTTCCACGAACCAGCGCGACTTCCACGGCTTGGTGTAGCCCAGCCGGAATCCGTAAGGATGCACTTTCTGTCCCATAAAATCAGCCTTTAGCTCCTGGCTCTCACTTCTAGCTCTCCGCCCCTAACTGAACCTTCAAAAATCTGTCACAGTCGAGGAACCTGTTTTTCACTCACTTCTTCGCGGCCGCTTTCTTCCCCGCCGATTTCTTCGCAACCGCACGCTTTTTCTTCGCGGGGGCAGGCGCTGCCGCCTGCTCTTCGCCAACAACCGTCGCCAGTCCACCGGCACCATTCTTGCCTCGCTCGGCTAGCGCGATCTCGATATGCGCAATGCGCCGCACATACCGGTATGCGCGTCCCATCGGCGCCGGACGAATTCGTTTCATGCGCGGGCCATCATTGGCGACCGCATGTTTCACGTAGAGATTGTCGAGGTCGACATCGACGTTCTTTTCCGTGCTCATGTAGTTTGCGTTTTCAACTGCGGAGCGCACGAGCTTTTCAATCTTCCCGGCGATGCGCTTTTTGGTGAACGCCAGGGTGTTCAGCGCATCCTCAACGCGCTGGCCTTTGATCAAATTCAAGACCAGCCGCGCCTTCTGCGGCGATACGCGAACAAACCGTGTTTGAGCTCTAAATTCCATGTCTTATGCCTTCGGCGCAGCTGGAGCCGCTGGCGTTGCAGCACCCGCTGCCGGCACCGGAGCCCCCGGGCCACCGGGCACGCCCGCCGGACGCGCTGCCGCTTCCGTCGCCGCCTTCACCGAGTGAGCTTTGAAATTGCGCGTGAAGCTGAACTCGCCCAGCTTATGCCCAACCATGTTTTCCGTGACGTACACGGGAATGAACTTCTTCCCGTTGTGCACGGCAATCGTGTGCCCCACCATTTCCGGAATGATGGTCGAGCGCCGCGACCACGTGCGCAAGACTTTCTTCTCGTTGCGCGAGTTCATGGCCTCTATGCGCGTCGCCAGATATTGGTCGATAAACGGACCTTTTTTTGTTGAACGTGCCATAAATTCAGCTCTCAGCCTTCAGCCGCCAGCCATACACTTGTGCATCGAAACTGCACGCGTTCAGCTACGACTGAGAAAACCTCAAAACCTTTGTCCATCCTGAGGCGGCTTCAGCCCGCCGAAGGATCCATGCATTTCCAACCGACACCGAACAACTAGTTAATCCGACTCACAATGAACTTATCCGTGCGCTTGTTGTTCCGCGTCTTGTAACCGCGCGTTGGCTGGCCCCAGGGCGTCACCGGATGCCGTCCGCCCGACGTCTTGCCTTCACCGCCACCGTGCGGATGATCGACCGGGTTCATCGAAACGCCGCGATTGTGCGGCCGCTTTCCCAGCCATCGCGTACGTCCCGCTTTCCCGATCGTGATGTTCTCATGGTCGATATTCCCAACTTGCCCGATGGTCGCCATGCAATCCTGCGAAACTTTCCTCGTCTCGCCAGAAGGCAATTTCACCAACGCGTACTCGCCTTCTTTCGCAACCAGCTGCGCAGCCCCACCCGCGGAACGCACCATCTGCGCGCCTTTCCCAGGACGCAATTCCAAATTATGAATCGTCGTGCCCGGAGGAATATTCTTCAGTGGCAGCGCGTTTCCAACCAGAATATCCGCATCGGGCCCGCTGACGATTTTCGCTCCCGCCTTTAATCCGTCCGGCTGCAAGATGTAGCGCTTCTCTCCGTCTGCGTACGCGAGTAGCGCAATTCGCGCCGAGCGGTTTGGATCGTACTCGATCGAAACCACCGTTGCCGGAATTCCCACCTTGTCGCGCTTGAAATCGATGGCGCGCAGCTTGCGCTTGTGCCCGCCGCCAATGAAGCGCATGGTCTTGTCGCCCGAGTTGCGCCGTCCACCGGTTTTATATTTCCGCTCGGTAAGCGGCTTGTGTGGCCGGTCGGTAGTCAAGTCCGCGCTCGAAAGCGTGGTTCGGTAACGCAACGTCTGGGTTGTCGGTCTGTAAGTCTTGATTGCCATAAATCAGCTCTTAACTACTAGCCTTTAACTCTTAGCTTTTCTTACGACTTCACTCGCTCGCTTTGGCCGACGACCAACGACCGACGGCCAAGGACGGTTATAAATTCTGCGCGTACTCCGGCATTTTTTCGCCGGCCCGCAGCTTCACATACGCTTTCTTCCAATCCGGGCGATACCCGGCAAATTTCCCGCGCCGCCGCTCTTTCCCCGGATAATTCGCCGTCCGTACCGACGCAACTTTCACTTTGAAAATCGCCTGCACCGCTTCCTTTACTTCGGTCTTCGTCGCCTTCGGCGCAACCTGGAACACCAGCGTGTTCTGGTTCTCTTTAATGCCCAGGCCTTTTTCCGTAATCACCGGACGGCGGATGATCTGATATGCCGATTTCATTAAGCCACCTCAGCCGCTTTCCTGGTGCGAGTGCGCGGGCTTCGAGCAGCTTTCTTGGGCTGGTCACGCTGACCTTCCCCCGCCTGCTTCTCGCGTTTCGAAGCCGAGCTCTTCAACGATAATTGCAACTTCTCAATCGACGGCTGCGAAAAAACCACACGATCGTGACGCAACAAGTGATATGGATGAACTTCCGTGCTTGTGACCAGCTCCACGCCCTCGAGATTTCGCGAACTCAACACCAGATTGCGGTTGCCGTGATTTGCAACTTCCACCAGCAGCGCGCCTTTGTCGACTTTTAAGTTGTCGAGCGCTTCACGGAACGCCTGCGTCTTCGGCTCCTTCACGTCAAACGCATTCACCACAATCAGCTTGCCGTCTGAAAACTTCGCCGCCAACGCCGACCGCAACGCCCCCAGCAATTTCTTGCGCGGGAAACGATATTCATACGATCGCGGCTGCGGCCCATGCACCGTGCCGCCGTGACGCCACAGTGGCGACCGAATGGAACCGATGCGCGCGCGGCCTGTTCCCTTCTGCTTCCAAAGCTTCTTGCCTGAACCCGACACTTGCCAGCGGGCTTTGGTTGCGTGCGTTCCGGCACGTTGCCCCGCGCGGTAGTGCTTGACCGCTTCCCAGAGCAGGTCTTCGTTGATTGCGCCGAAGACCTCGTCCGCCAGCTCCAGCGTCCCAACTTTCTTGCCGCTCAGATCGTGAATGTCAATCGTTGCCATGATTCTTTTCTTCTTCTTTGAGCACGAAGTCTGAATCCATCTCCGCACTGGTTTGGCCGACCGCCAACGACCGACGACCAAACGACTGCTCTTATCCTTTTTTCGCCGCTCGCTTCGCTGCCTTCAAAGGATCAATGGTCGCTGCACCGGCGAATCCACGACGCTCTCTCGGCGGATGCTTCGCCTTCGTGATCACCAGGTATCCGCCATTCGGCCCAGGCACGCTGCCTTCAACCACCAGCAAGTTGTCGTCTTTATCGACTCCGAGCACGCGCAGATTGCGAACCGTAGTGCGCGCATTTCCCATGTGCCCCGACATCCGCATGCCTTTGAACACGCGCGATGGAAATGCAGACGAGCCAATTGACCCGGTGATCTGAAACATCGAGCCGTGCGACTTCGGGCCGCCGCCAAAATGATGGCGCTTTACTACGCCCTGAAAACCTTTGCCCTTGCTCACGCCAACCACATCAACGAACTTTTCGCCCTCGAAGAGTTCGACCAGCACGCGATCTCCAGCCTTGACAGCAGCATCGCCATCCGCTTCGATCGGCACTTCCCGCAGGAATTTCACCGGAGGCAGGTTATTTTTCCCAAGATGTCCCCGCATCGGACTGGTTAGCCGGGATTCCTTCACGAATTCGACTAAACCAATCTGTGCGGCATCGTAACCATCCTTCGTCTGCGATTTATGCTGCGTGACCACACACGGGCCAGCCTGCAACACCGTCGCCGGACGCACGTCGCCACGCGAGTCGAACAGTTGCGTCATCCCGACCTTTTTCCCCAGAATTCCTGCTACTTTTGCCATTTCCTTCTCCGTCCCAGCATGGCTCGCGCTATTGGCTGGGCGTCTTACTGACGGCTGACAGCTGATGGCTGGCAGCTAATTATTTGTGCTCTTTGCCGAACGCTTTGATCTCAACGTCAACCCCAGCCGGAAGATCAAGCTTCATCAGCGCATCCACCGTCTGCGGCGTCGGATCCAAAATGTCGAGCAAACGCTTGTGCGTGCGAATCTCAAACTGCTCGCGCGACTTCTTGTCCACGTGCGGCGAACGCAGCACGGTGTACTTGTTCTTCATCGTCGGCAAGGGAATCGGCCCTGCAATCTGCGCGCCCGTGCGCTTCGCCGTCGCAACGATTTCCGTCGTGGACTGATCGAGCACGCGGTAATCGTATGCCTTCAGCCGGATGCGTATTTTTTCGTTTCCAATCACTTTTCTTTTCCCTGACCCCTCCCGGCTCTTCCGGAAGGAAAGAACTTGAGGCGTTTAGCGGCTCTTCTTCTGGACCACCAACCCTAAACCATTTGTCATCCCGAGGCGGCTTCAGCCGCCGAAGGACCGATGCATTTGGGTTCAGCTTCACCTCGAACCCAAAAACCCTGTCATTCCGAGCGAGCATTCTGATTCGCATCGCGAATCAGAAGCTTTCAAAACCTGCTCGGGCTCTCGCCCTCGCTTACATCTGTCGGCCCTGACGACTGATGGCTGACGGCTGTCCCGCTACTGAATAATCTCCGAGATCGTGCCTGCGCCCACCGTGTGCCCGCCTTCGCGGATAGCAAACCGCAAGCCCTTCTCCATCGCCACCGGCGTGATCAGCTCAATCACCAGCTGCACGTTGTCGCCCGGCATCACCATCTCGGTTCCGCTCGGCA